>Ga0315913_1004200_pt1 | contig 17415 bp, 11 predicted proteins | sample MpolsnodulesMG_FD_207736 | JGI IMG/M metagenome (GOLD analysis project Ga0315913, IMG submission 207736) | Medicago polymorpha root nodule microbial communities from Los Angeles, California, United States - small nodules | ecosystem: Host-associated > Plants > Roots > Nodule | place: USA... | reverse complement strand
AGATAGGAAGCAGACATAACTCCAAGAATAACAACTCCATTTATATTAACAATGATTGCAGAGTGTACCAACAAAATTCATGCGATGAATAGACAGATTAAAACCTAAAGCTTTACCCAAATGAAGATGCTGCTGATTTGAGATGCGTGGAAGATTTGCCCCCTCTAAAAATTGTCTATTCATCGCATGAATTTTGTAATTTTTACCCAATTTATGCAATTTTTATTAGAGGACACTTTATGCTATTGTAGGTTATGGATAACTCCGATTATTATTAATCAGGGACCACTGCCAATTTATGCAATACTAAAAAAAAGATAGAAAGCAGACGTAAATCCGAGAATGAAGACTTCACGTATATTACAATAATAACAGTGTCACAGCAAAATTCATGAGATGAACAGACAAATTAAAAGCTTACCTGAATGAAGATGCTGCTGATTTGAGACGTGGGGAAGATTTACCCCCTCTAGAAATTGTCATGCCGTTCAGGTATTCTGCATCACTACCTTTGCTGTCTCCATCAAACTCCGAAAAAATATCAGTATGGTTCCATCTACTTTTCCTGAAAAAGACATCACATTGTCCAAATGCAACTCAAGATACAGCTTCCAAATTCATTATAGCACAATATTAACTAAAACAGAATGATTAAGGCTTTAGAAGTGCATGATATTAAACATACAAGTCTAACCCTAACCATAGAGCTAATATACGTTTTGTCACTTGCAGAATTCAGAAGAAAAAGTGCATCGATTTTTAGGCACAACAAGCATGTCATGTTAACATGGCTGTGCTGTGCATATCTTAAAAAGATTAGCGGTGAATCAAACTTAAAGACCATTCTTGCATCGATATTGATAACTTTTAACCGTAGAAGTTCACTAAACTTCAATATATACAAGAAATTAGCATATATATTTGAAAGGCCACTACATGTAAGTGGATAAATTCAAAATCTCGCAGAGGGTTATGTAATTAAAACCAGTTCTCTTCATTTTGAATAAAGCAAATAAATATAGGATCAATACCTGGATGTAGTTGCTTTTGAAACATGAGACCTAGTTTCTTCAGATTTAGCACCTCGGTTCCTCTCTTTCCGCTCCTTGATCTGTTTTACAAATGGATCAAAAGTTACGCGAAGACTTCCACATAAAAGAATTATCAAAATGTTGTTCAACTAACCTTGCGTATGTTGGTCAGAAGTTTCATATGTTCTTCAGGCAGGACAGCTTTAACAGCCTCCAATCCACACTTCGTGATAAGCATTCCCAAAAGAAGTTTGACCTGAAAATAATTTGAATCTCGCTCGTTTAAAATATGAATAAATAGGTTGAATTCCAAAACAACAGCCATCCTCAACAAATCAATGAAATCACATTGATTATTTTCCTTTAAAAAATGATCACATAGGATGACAAAAACAGAAACCTTTGCTTTAAAATGATTTTTGGCTTCATCTTGCCACTGAAACAAACACTCAACCACGCTCTTCAGATGCATTTGCAATCCTTCTGCTTGTGATTTGGCTACTAAAACCTTTAATAAACCAAGATTGGCCTACAGGGAGAAAACAAATATTTATTTAATAGCTCGAGGAAATGTTACTTCAATAAGCAATGCATTTAACCAACAAAATAGAAAATGAAACAAACCTTGGTTATCTCTCTATTCTTTTTTTCGAGCAAGACAAATGTAGATGGAAGCAAATCAAAAGCAGTTAAAGCAAGGTCAGAGAATTCATAGGCCAAGCGAGCTAAACCTTTGACGGTTGCACTTATCATATGTGGAGTTTTTCCAACAAGGCCGCGAGCAACCTAAGCTCACAAAACAGCACAAAATCAAATTACTGTTGGTATTGTTAAGGCAAAGTGTACATATGTAAAATAAAGATGGAAAAGCACGGGACATTAAACTGTAAATTTACCTTGACAAAAAATTGATAGAGGTTATTTCTGTTCCCACCTCTCTCCTCGTCTCCATATGCATGGGCGATTTCGACCAGAATGTCATAAGCCCTGTTCCTGGTTTTCTTATTAGCCTGCAAAAATAACTTAAAAATTCAGCACCTCTGAAAGCTTGTGAAGTTAATTTAGATGGGCAAAAAGTGATGTCTGGTACAAACATCATTTAATTCCTTTCTGAACATTATACCCACATAATAACTAAAATCAAATAGAAAACAATCACAGACTGTTTATTTTATTGCCAGAGCAAACACAATAATGGCCATCCCATCCTATTACTTAAAAACTTAATACAATTACAGAGCGAAGTTGAATGAAAGTAATGCATTTTTATTGACTACAAAGATATATCACTTTTACTCAGGGATATGTGCTTGGTGATTGAAGTAATATGTGCTTGCTGGAACCTCAGAAGAGTATGGGTCAGCATGATATGTAGAGAACACCCGCTTGATGGTCGTTACAGAATCATAAGTGCCCGAGTTTATTTACTCATTGAATACCATCATTTTGGATGTTACCAGTAGCATGCAACAGTTATGTTATTCATCTTAGTGTCTTACACATGGCAGCAACAAAAACAGGTTCATGATGTGTGAACATGGTTGCCTATTTGAATTACACAGTGTGCTATTGTATGTGCAACAGCTCACCATTATTTACAACAAGGAATGGACAGATTAGGAAGTTCCCGGTTAGGCTCATGAAGGCTCACAACCTAGAGCCCACCCCTAAACCTAAAAAATGTGTGGATACTGGATACCCAAGAAATATACGAGTATACTGATGCCAGAAAAAACTGAGCAGAGCCAAAAGAAATACATTGATTCATTTATTAAAATAAATGCTACGTGGGCGGGGAACAAATAAAACTGCATAACTAAGTTACCTCTTTAAGAGCCAGTATTATCTCAGTGAGGAAAACTTCTGGCCAGGCCATTGAATCATCCTGTCGGCAGTAAGTTCAATTATTCATGCTATTAGTAAAAGTATAATATGAGACAAGGCAATATTTAGAACATATCAGAGACACTGGACATATAAGATACACCACAACAAAAGTGTGCATTAAGGGGACAAACATGGATGCAATAACCCAATTTCGGATACCTTTGATTTCGAGTCTTGGACTGTTAAGAAGTAAAGGAACTCAACTTTGACTGCCTCGGACTTCATGACATGGAGTATCAAAAAGTAAAGGCAATCAAGTCTATGGCGTTTGGCAGAAGAATGGCAAGGAAGAATTTCAACCATAAGCCCAAGCAGAACCTCAAGCTTCGATGAAACAAAACTATCCGAGCTCTGTCAAGAATAATCCAACGAGAAAAGTAAGCAGAAATGTTTTTCTAAGATGGAAGTAGCGCAGAAGAATAAAACTAAAAAATAAAAACAAATAGAAGAAGCATAACCATGACAACACCCGTGATTGAACATTTTAACCAAAATATTAAAATAATTTGAAACTTCTGCGTTAATAAGAAAAATCAAATAGTAGGAAATAGACAAATACCCTGAGTATGATCGAGAGAACTTTGTATGCCTTCTTCTGCATGACACCAACATCCTGCAAATAATGATCACAATAACCATCTTAACTTTCCTATTTGAAAACAAAATTTCAGAAATTCGTTGCAAGGAGCACTATATATCTCCGACAAACCTGCAATGCTGGCTTTAATACTTGAAATAATAAATCAATATCTTTTGTATCTAATCCAGGCAATAATGAAACTGCGAAATCAAGAAGCCGCGCCCTGGGATGAAAAGAAATTCTATTAAATAATACTGACACCGAAAAATCAGATAAGATAATTCAAGTAAAATGCAGATTGAACTAAAACTAATTTCCAACTTCACGAAAAAATCAATCAGGCACAATTGAGAGAAATAGAAAATAATCAACACCTTAGAACTGATTGAGACACATCATTCGATGCATCAATCTGCATAGAGCTGTCTGAACCATCTATTCTGTTGGCATTTTGAGTACATATTAAGAGGTCTGACATCTTCTTCTTAAATAAGTTTTGTACAACTTTCTTTTCTGCTATAGAAGCAATGTCACTAATTGTGCCCTGTAAATGAAGCAAAATCATCGCTGTAAGCTTCCTATATATCAAGAAACCAAGAAAAATAGAGTACTTCATCTGTTCATGAAAACGATGCAGCAATCTTTCAACGCAATGAAATTAAAAATTGGTTACTTTTATTAACATTTCTAAAAATCATTATCAGAATAATGAAGATATGTCGGCTGCAGTTGTCTTGTTATGCCATATATAACTTCTATTTCTATATTCACAATTGAAGGACATGGTAGAAGACTTCTAGAGCTTTTTGCTCTAGACAACTACTCATGGACAACTAATGAGCAATACGGATCAATAAGCTCTACAAGCCCACATAATCACTACATCCCTTTGTCATATATTTACTTCAATCTTGACATTGACTTATTTACTATAAGCAAAGTGAGCTTGGACGATGACATATAAATGCAAAATATTATCTAAACTCCAAAGCACAAAATGCTGGCAACTGGTGAGAATTACTTCTTTGATATTACATATATACCCTGAATCGTTGTTGGTAAAATACAGTGATCAGCACATCCTCAACCAATTAAAATACCATGAGTGAAACTGATGATGATACGTGGCAAAAATCGTATAATAAAAGCTGAAACATGGGCACTGGATAATTAAAGAATTGCAAAGTACATAAGAGCACAACAGGAAAAAACAGTGACATAAACAGAACTGCAAACTCCAGTTTTATGTTATGCCAACATGCATGCATAATTGCAATTGCAGGGGATGAAATGCCATACATTTGGCTCAACTATAGTACATTGAAGAAATAGTACCTGTAAACAACCACCATCATCTTTTGTAGATTTCAGGAACACGTCTGACAGATCTTTCAACAAGTTCTTGGCAGATATCTCCAGTGCCCTCAAATTTTCTGTTGCAACCTGTTGCGAGTAATTAACCAAGACTTGTTCTTTGGCCATATCTTGCCCAATATCATCTTTATCATTTGAGTCCTCTATGTTCTTGTTTTGTCTAATCAGAAGCTGCAAACTGGTGCATATTATTCCACGAATATCAGGTTCTTGTTTTAGTGTACTACGTAAATGTCTCTCTAGATCCTTGAAGCTTTTAGCTGTGTCTGAAGGATAGTTACAAAATGAAGGCAGTAAAGACCACAAAGAGTAGGCAAGTGCGTCTGCATTCCTTGATGACACCGTCAGTCCCTGCTTCTCAAGCTGCAAATTGTACAGAGTAGGAAATGAATACCATGGAGAAAAAAAACGCTGCATCTTAAAAACAATGTCCAATACCTTTTGAGCCTTCTCCCTAATACGTCCAATCATAGGCAAAATTTCCTCGGCAAAATATTTTAGACGAGCACCAACAATATACTGTTTTAGAATTGGAAAAAGCCATATATTTGAGACAGATAAATCTTCAGCTTCCAAATTCAATGGTATAAAGGATAAGAAAGTGTCAGGTCCCATTGCAACAAGGGCTGATCCAAGACACGTATGAAGCTGCAAGACATAGAATATAGTAGTACTTCACATCAGTAATTTGTTGTACATGAAAAAAAATTAAAGATCGGACAAATTCCCAGATCCTCTAATAAAAACCAACTTAATTATGATACTGGCTAAAAAAAAATACCAGGAAACCACTCAAATTTCCATGAATCAATAGAAATTCAATACTATATTTAGTTATAGACAAATCACATAATAATAATAATCATAAACATGCATACATCATCATCAACAACATTGAATGCCCATTTTGATAGGTATGATATGATAAACTAGGATTTGTCATAGAATAACTAACAGGGATGCTACAAAACACCTATTTGCTTTTGAAATCATCAATATCATAAATATAATAATTCAAAAGACATTCAACTTTTTTTACAGGTCAAACATATTAGATACTGTTCATATAATTGGGACATATGGTTGTTCTGGTAAAGAACATATCAAAGCTCATTTTATAAGATTTTGAGTTTCATATTTGTGTGGTTTGGCAACAAAAAAATGCAACATAGAAAAGATAGTTAGACCTGTTTCCTGAAGGGAAAATCTTCATCAGGCAGCTTCTGCATATCTTCCAAGTTTTTGAGTATACCTCTCATAAAGTAAGGAGAATTACTTCCTGCATTGAATATAGCAGTAATCTCAAAAATAAGTAACAGGAATTTTACACTGTATTATTTGAGGAATGAGATTATGTGAAATTGTAAGGAAAAATCTAACAGAAAAACCGGGAGAAGTACAACAACAATTGTATACATTATGTAAGAAAAAATCTAACAGGAGAAGTATAACAACAGTTGTATACATTATTATTCAAACTACTACAATAAATCAAACTAACGAATGAACAACCAACAAACTATATAAATTATAAGCCAATGCAAGAAACAGAAACAAGACATAACAGCAATCAAAATACCTAATTTGTGAAACATTGCGGAAACAACATCAAAAACTCTGTCCCAGGCAGCAGCATAGTGATAATCAAGTAAGCTCTCAACAGTTGCACAAATTTTCTCAATAATGGTTGGTCCTGATCTCCTTGATTCATCCAGAGTTATCTGATCCACTCCCTGTTTAATCAAACTCTCATCAATGCAATAATTGATCATGCTTTTGAGTGCATCTGTGGCTGCGAATATGGCCTCTTCATGTTCAGATGCCAAAATATCTGCACATTTAAAAGTAAAAAAATATACTTCCATAGTTGCCAAATAAAAACAGGTAAATATATGCAATGCAATCGAAACTCGTGATACCTTTGAGATCACTGAAGACACTGGGAAGCTTAATTACACACATTTGCCTGTTCAGAGAAAAAACTTTCTTCATTCCAGCATCAAGCAAGCGAGCAGTGAATGTCATACCATCTCCAGAAATCTCATTTGATGAGGTAGAAAGAGCCGATAATGTGCACAACACCTCAAGTAGTGCTTCAGAGGAAACTTCTGATGTTGAGTTAAGACAGATAAAATTCAAAGCATCCATTATGCGCCTAGTGACTAGGAGTTGACGCAGATTCAATAGAGTTTTGAAGTGCTTGAGAATGCTGTTCTTGTCTTTTAGTGACAACAAAGGAAGGCATTCTTTCAAGGCATCAAGAACATACAAAACCTGTTGGGCTCCCTTAGTTCCTTCACCAGCATTTGCATTTGCTCCACCGGCAAGCAGTAAAAACCTTTCAAGTAGGTTTTTGACACCTTCACTTGCAGATGCTAATAGCGAAGACTTTTGAAAGTTTATCAAGATATCACGGAGGCCCAAATGGGATTGCCTTCTTACCTGTTGCAAGATCTAGTCAGCACACCACACTCAAGTATATACCATAATTTAGAAAACCAATCAAAAGTCATGTAACCATGCTACCTCACGTTACCCCAACAGTCCACAACATATAAAATTTAAAATTTCTACACAATACACACACAAGCTCAGCAAATTAAAATGGTGAAACATGCCCCAATCCCAGCTATTACATGAACATGTTTATTGCTCTATATTGGAATGTTAAGAGATGAAAAAGCAGGAAAAAAGCGCAAATTATAAATCATCTTCCTTTTAAATAACAATTGAAAACTAGAGCCTTTTCATTGAAAAATTGTGACCAAAATTATGTTAGTGGAAGATTGAACACTACGCTGGATCAAACCAAACTAACGGTGTACAATTTATTTAAGGATATTATCAACTAAGTAAGATAGTCTTAACAAAATGAAGATGTCAATCTCAAAAATATACTATAGACAATAGTATGTGCACTAAAGCAATCATCAATTTCGCATCCACATAGCTACAATCAATAGCAACCATCAAATTATTACAAACATTGAATTTAATCATAACTACTTCACTTCTAAAGTGACACATAAATCAATAGAAAATTGAGGTATTTAAATTTAAATTCAGGAATCATTACCTTCGGTCTCGAATCAGTAAGAAACCCTAACAAAAGATTGAACAACGTGGACACATCAGACCAATGAACACTATCTCTATGAATCAACAAATGCGAAACACATTTCAATCCATCAACAACGACAATCTCCGAATTCTTCGACGATGGAGAATGAATAACTTTCACAATAAGCTCAGACAAAGACTCCCTCTCCTTCTTCAACACAGCCAGGGGCACTTTAACGATAACAATCGAGAGAATCGTTAAAAGCGATTCAATGAGGTGGTCAGGTGGATTAGGTTCCAGTACGATGCGGTCCAGGGAGGAGCATGTGGCACCGAAGTATGCGACTGGGGTAGAAGGGAGGTTGTGGTCTTTGAGCTCCTGTGACATTGCGCCTATGATGGCACAGAGGTGTTGGTGGTTTACGGCGGTGGATTTTGAGAAACGAGAGAGGATTGAATTGCATATGTCATCGTTTGATTCGTTGTTGAATGGTAATTGCTCCATTTCGATTCCTTCCATGATCGGAAATGGAAATCAAACAGTAAACCCTGGCTAGCTCCCACGGCGGCAAGGGTTTATAGAGAGATAGAGAGAGAGTGAAATTAATCAAACCCTACCACTTAAAATGCTTCATGTTTGTCTAAAATCTTTTTTTTTTTTATTTTATTTCGCGTGAGCTTAGTTCAGTTGGAACGACAAAGTTGGTATGACAATGCATAATATATGTATCTCCGGGGTTCAAACCCCGGCCACCACAAAAAAAAAAAAAAATCATTTCTTTTATTCATCAACATTTTTTGTAACTAGATTGTTGACCCGTGCGTCGCACGCGTTTATTGTTAAGGGATTGACATACGAATAATAACATGCTTCTTTATGTGTATGTCTAATAAAACAACATATGCGTACACATTTTGTTCTATAATTAATTCTTTTTGAGCATATGTTCCATAATTATTAATACAATTAAACTGATGATGATATTATTAGTTAAAAACAATGACCACCAGTAAAAATGACTACCTATTTAACAAAACAGAAAACCATCAAGTACTGATGCAGAATCACTTTCCCCTTCCTCCATATGCAATCGGATCCAAGGAAAGGTGATTCTCACCTCAAAATTCATTCACAGTTGCACAACTTTGCTTGCAAAGAAAGAAATAATAAAAGTACGCATAGGAAATAAAGGCTAACAGCAGAATAAGGTTTTGAACGAAACAAAATTCAGATTAAGTTCAAAAAACATGACATTACACGACACAGTCTGAATCCTTAGATAATAGACCAAGAAATTGCGACAAACTAAATAGGAAGACCGCCAAAATTGGTGTAAACACCTTAAACTAAAAACAAAAAACGCAAAAAAGATATTCCAATTCTCAAAAAAATATGCATATCAATAAAATGCATGTTAAATTATAATACCAGTTAAATAGTGGTATGAGAAGAAGGTTGTAAGGTCACGTCCTTCCATTTGCAAAAATCAAAATATCAAAATATATGATTTTTCTATGGTCTGTGTAATTTACCACGATTTAGGTTTTTTTTGTGGAGAAACACGGTTTAGGGTTTGCTATATATAGTCGAGTTTGCATGAAAATTAGGGTAGTCTGTTTGTAAATGTATTAAATAAGTGTACAACAACTTGTCAAAAAAAAGTGTACAGAAACAATAGATATATACAAACGATGACACAACGGGATATGAATGAAAAGGCTCATCAGTGAGAAGAAATATTAGGGATTGCTGCATTTTAAAAGGAATTTGTTAGGTTAAATTGGTGCGCTGCATTTTAGATGGAATTTGTTAGGTTAAATTGTTGTTAACCTAATGCAGCATTTTAAAGGGAAATTATTAGATTGAGTTGCTGCAGACCTAACAAAATTAATCAATAAGGACTTCCCTAAAAAAATTAACTACTATCTAAAATAATACTATATTTATAACTTTTACGTAAAAAAAATAAATAAAGACTCCTTCCGTCTCTATATGTAAGCTCATTTTGTTTTTTCCCCACATTTCTTACGAAAAGTTGTTGGTGTAATTAACGTGTCTATTTTGTGTATTTTGCATGTTAATATTACTAAATTGTCATTTGTTTGTATGTGTATTATATTTCACTTTTCATATTTCAAGACAAGTTAGTATTGTTAATTAGGGGTATGTTTAAGAAAAATAAAATAAATGCATCTAGTAATTTGAAAAGGGTTTTACATTTAGGGACAAAAATAAAGTCAAATGAGTGCTTAAATATAGGGACGGAGAGAGTAAATGATATGTTAGATGGGACCGGCAAACATGCAATTTTAGGGTTAGGCTAACGACCTTAAGCTGATCGAAAGCTAGCTGAATGCAAGTATAGTCAAATACGAGTAATTCTGATCTTTCTTAAGTTTATTGAGATCCACGAAGGTCATAGTGGTGATAGAATAGTCAAGACTCGATGGAACCTGACAGTTGGACATTTTACTTGTGTTGCATATATTTAGCACCATTAACTATAGAAAATAAGAGCACAGGGTCACCTTATGATGAAGCTACACACATGAGTGGATAAGTGAAACAAAAAATGTCGTGGAATGGGGAATATCAAGCAAAATATAAGGTGCCACATATCCCCAACCAATAGAGGATTCATACATTACCCATATAAATAGTCGAGCAAGACTAAATTTTGTAGGTCGCACTATTTTGGCTAGTAAGACAGTGTTTGTCTATAAATATTAAATTTCTAAACTTTTTATACAAGTGCATTCAATCAATCAAACTTTTGTACTGATACCTGGCTAACTTTTAAGTACAACAACAAATTTGGCACGTTCGATGAGATGGTATGGTCAAACCCACTGAAAAAATTCAGTTTGCTGGGTCATGGCTACATTTGATGTACACGCTTACGTTCCAGTAAAGTTCCGTCAGCATGGATCCTTGATCATCATTAGCATGAAAGAGGTTGGATCAACATATACCTTACGAACTTAAATCAACCCCTCATGGATCCATCATAATTAGCTTATGTGATGTGTTGGTTGATCCACCCGAAGCATCAATGGTTGCGACAACATCTTTTGTTAGACATGAAATCAACATGGAGATACAATGTGCCACGACGTTTGAGGCCAAGCAAGCCAATTTTGGTGAATTTTTTTCACTTATACAATTCAAGGAGTTTAATGGAACCAAGACAAGCAGGTGTCGTTACACAAAACCAATTGATATTTGTAACGGTAGTATGAATCATATATAACATGTACCTTATATTCCTTTAAATTCTCATTGTAGTACTTTTGCCACGATTAACCTTGACGGCATCCATTGGCGAATGAAACATTTTAATTAGACTAATCTTCATCTTCATTTTGGATAAGTACAAATGGCAAGAAGGGTCCCTAAAGCAGTTGGACAAATTGGTGTGTCGAAAGTCTCGCCGTACAAAAATACTTTGCAGGCAAACACATGACGACACTGAAGGGCAAACATCTGGCCTAGTAGCAGGACCACAAAGACTAGTTATGGGTTATCCAACTCATCATCAAAAGGGTTATTACGCACGTCGTGTATTCGCATATCCAACAACATATCTGCCAATCCAAATGCACTAGTTTCAATCACATTAAGACCGTCTATTGCTATATTGGTGAACAACCATGGCTTACAAATCCACTTTACCAATATAACGCAACAATGGTATCATAAACTCATATGAGAAACAATGTTAAAGAGAACCAAAAGCAGCAATGAAGAAATCCTCCACCTATATGCCCAAACTTATGAACTACAATGATTATACATCATCTTATTCATGCACCACTAAACCTTGATTTCATTCTTTTGTTTATTTAATCCCAAAAACATATGTGCACTCAAGTGTTTTCGCTATCTTAAACAAAATTATAACAGTCTAACCAATTTTGATCTTAATTAACCATTATTTGCATGCCTCCCTTAACATCACAATATGAATTTCTCAAACATTAAAACCTAAGTTCATAAATATATTTCTAACATGTCTTTATCTTCACACTTGATTCAACATTTTGCTTTATGGTTTTGACTCATCTACTTTTCCTGGAGTTTGATATAAGATTACAAAAATATACCTATTTATTTATCACATTAATACAAGTAATCAAAATCAGACATAGTTCAACCAAATATTATTTAAATAGACCATCAAAATCTTCAGATTTTTCTACCATACGCATTTCAAATTCCTTTTTCTCCCAAGACTTATCTCAGTTTCTAGCATCCAAAGGAATGACAAGAAGAGATTAATTTTAATCAATTCAAATAAGATATGCACACCTGAGAGAGATTTTAAATATGAATTTTCTATGTTACCTCAAGTTTTATCGTAGAAAGTGGTGGGTTATTTCTTAAAGTTTAGTGTTTTTTATAAGCAAATTTTATTGATGTGGATGCAAGGATTACTCAAAACTCATTACTTTCAAAATGTTCAATCACTCTGAAAACAAAAAATGGGATTACTACACCAAAAATAAAAATAAAAATAGATGTTTATTCCTTTTCAACTCTCTTAATAAACCAAGATCACGACAACCTTGTTGTATGTTTTAACACCTCCAATACATTCACCACCCTCCGATTGAACATGATCTTGTTTTCCTCCAACCAAATGCGCCAAGCAATAGCTTGCCATATTAGTCGTGTCATCTTCTTCTAACATGTTAGTGAGGTACTAAATCTAGTAAAATAATGTGTTAAATTGTACACTTTATGTACCATTTTTTTTTATACAGATACTTCTTATTCAAATTCCGCAAACCTTCTACTTGTTGGCGCACATCTTTAACCACCCCCTCTTTGTTATAAAGCATTCATAGTAGGCAATCTTTTCTCCAATAATCTTCAACCAAACGTGATGATTTTTGACGAGACACAAGTATGCAACAATTTATTTGTTATAGCAACAGAGTCTGGATAAAAAAACGGCAAACGACTTACACTCTCTCGTGAAGAACACTAAATTACCCTTCACCAAAATCCATAACAAACACATATTGGATAATGCATTTGGTTGTATTTCACCTCTTGTTGATATACGAGAGAGGGTTTGCGGTGCATCCCTCTTTGTCTCTCGCAATTTCTCTCTTATTATTTTATCTATTTTTTTGTTCTCCGTCGGCTGCTCCTTTTCCCTCTATCCCTCTTTATATTTTTTTATTTTTCTCTTTTCTATGTTAGAGTATCAAAATTAACCTAAGTGAGAGGAGTATGGAAATGCATGTAAAAGAGGGAACGATAAAAGGGACTTATGTTGCATTCTCCACACTACCCTCAAATTACTGTGACAAGTAACCCACATCTTATTCTCAAGTAGGATGCCTTAAGAATTAGAATTGAATATCCTTTGAACATTTTAAGTCTATTTCTAAATCTAAATTCTATAATTCATTGTTCAACCCAACCAAGTTGAATCATGATAATATTGATTTTCACTCTAAACTTTAATAAAATACTCTAGTTATGATTATTTTATATAATTAAATATTCGAATGAAAATAATAATAATTTGGTTATAGAAAATTGGGGTGTTATGTTTTCTCGACCTTTTATAACGTTTAGCTTAAAATTTGAATATTATTCCTAATGAAACAAGGTTTATATCAATATATTAGAAGCAAGTTCAATTTATACCCTCACAAGTGAACTTTTGAACAAGACTACAAAACTATCACAATACATAGCTCTATTGTTTAGTGGCTAGTGAAAAAATTTCCTCAAATTTTCACCTTCATCGAGAAATGTTCCAAACAATATAAAATGAGAAATGCTTAATATAGCGACAACATTTATCAAGAATATTTCACGAGCGTTGTAATTTTTTTTATCACTAGCTAATGTGAGCGTTGTAAATTTTTTGAGAGGATGAGCGTTGTAAAATTTGATCACCTAAACTTCCATTTTGTTAATTTGAATTCTCTTATGTGTCATCCCTTGAATTTCAAGTTACTTTCTTCAAACTCTAAATGATTCAAGGCAGTTGGATCATCACCTGTAAAGACTACATAATATATATCAAAGCTTATGAAGCCACGTACCATAACAAATATTTCAACCGTGACGTGTTCTTTTTCTTTTTTGTCTCTATTTATTAGTAGCAGCTTTATAGAGAAAAAATTAATCAAAAGAATTTGGAAAATGATGTATATCCCGATTTACAAAAGTGTCCCGACCGTTCAAAACACAAATGCATTTTTTGCTGCTGACATCATGTTTGGTAAGTGGGAGCAGTTTTTTTTTTTTGGAATCAAAGCAATTTCAAATCGTGAAACTTTGGGGATATGCTTCATCGGGATATATAGCATCCCTCAAAGAATTTTGTATAGAAGAAAGAAACATGTACAAAACAATTTTCGTGAAAATTTCGCGTGAAATCCCTCGCGATATATAACATGACTGATATAAAATTACGCATGTTCTTCTATTGTACCAAGTTTTTTAATTGGTGTTTAGTGGCTAGTGTAGTGATACCCCGTAGCGATGGTTCTATACGTGTAATGCGTAGTGATAGTGTTTTTTTTTTTTATTCTGAAAATGTTTTATATTATCAGACCATGTTTATTGGACTTGAAGTGTGTAATTTTCAATAGTAAAAAATAATCAATAATTATTTTACATACATTAATTGATTTACGCTTTTTTAAACATATATTTTAACAATCTACGCATAAAAAATATTATATATCCAAATTTTTGAATTACAATGATTATTCATCCCTTAATCATGCACTACCAACCATTGATATTGTTTTCTTTCTTATTACAACCCAAAAAAATATGTGCATTTAAGTATTTTTCTTATCTTTAACTAACGGGGTTTGCTAGGATACACCCACTAGTTTTTATGAAGGTGTGTTTTAGCAAAAATATAACTAAAAAGTTGTTAAATAGCTTTAAGGTGAATGTTGTTAAAACACTCCTTCTAAAAAATAAGTGGGTGTATGTTAGCAACTCATATAGGCATTTGCTAGAATACACCCACTTATTTTTTAAAAGGTGTGTTTTAGCAAGTTATAACTAAAAAATAGTTAAATATACCCTAATGTGTAGCTTGCTAAAACACTCCCACATAAAAACTAGTGGGTATGTTCTAGCAAATCCCTTAACTAAATTGCCCTAATGTAATCAATTTTGATCATAACTAGCCATTACTTGCATCACCTTATTTTGATCATAACTAGCCATTACTTGCATCACCTTCCTTAACATCGCAATTCGAATTTCTCAAATATTAAAACGTAACTTTGAAAACATGTTTCCTACATGTCTTACACACTCGATTCCAACTTATACTTTATGATTTTAAGTTTTTAACTCTTTCTAGCCATATTGGAGTTTGATGAAAGACAAAAAAATTGTAAGATATTTATACTATTGCCACTTGGATGAAGAAAAAAACTAATCAACTTATATTCTCTACAATATTGTGAACAACACATTTTCGTTATAACCATTCTTAAATTGAAAGCAATTGTATTGCAAGATTATGTTGTTAAATTTTGCAAAACAATGATGTTGTATCTATTCTCTGAAATTTAACCAATTCAAAGATTTATACCTAAATGAAATCATCCAAGTTTTCATTAAAAAAATGTTTCACATCTTAATAATTTATCAACATAAAACGCAATCGAGTTCTGCATTTTCACTGTTAAAAAAATGAATCTAGAATGTCCAATTTTTGAACAATTGTGTACAATTTCAATATACTTAAATGCACATGGTACTCTGCTAAGACAATATTGAGCCTTGTTTTATGTTAATATGGTCAGCTTAGTATCATGCACAAATAGTTTTTGGATACACACATGAATCATTATCTAAGCTTCCATCTAAACATTTCAAGAAGCGGGTCTTCTATTACAGCTACCCCTAAATATGAAATATCACCAATAATAAAACTCAAACATATCTCATAATCTCATTATATTCTATAAAATAAAGTTTCACAAAGGGGGAGTTTTAGCATGGGGCGATTGTCAAATTGCCCCATCTTAGATCAATTTTGTTTTATTTGCTATTAGTTGTACACCGTCCATTTTTATATTCCAATTTAAAGTCCTATTTAATTATCATATATCAGTTTTAATTTTAATTTAATGGGGACTAAAATATTTTGGAGGGACAAAAACATGTCACTTTTTTAGAAGAACTAAAAACAAAATTCGTCATATTTATAGAGACAAAATTTTTTAGTCCCCATTAAATTAAAATTAAAACCGCATGATAAATTTTTTTAGAGGGACAAATAACTAAAAATAAAATTTGCTATATTTATAGGGATCAAAAATTTATTTAACCTTAATTAATATTACAAAGTTTTGTTGAAGAGATTAATATTACAAAGTTAGATACAAACTAAATTTACGTCATATTTATTTTAGTCCAGATTTAATCATGTATATGTTTTCAAATTAAAAAAATTATTGAGAATGGGCTAGACGTATTAGATTTTTAAACGGGAGATTAAAAAATAACGTATTCAAGTAAATTAATTAGAGCCAGATTATAATTGAACATGGCTATAAATTGGAATATAAAATATAGAGTGTACAAGTAATAGTAAATAAAACAAAATTGATCTAAGATTGAACAATTGCCCCATACTAAAACTCGCCTTCACAAAGATCACATTCAAGTTTTAATTTTTATAAATCAAAGAAATACATTGATGAAACTACCAACGATATGAAATGCAATTACATGTCTCAAGATAAAAACCCAAGATTGAAGCCAAAACAAATATGAACAAACACGTAAAAAAACATCAATCTAACCACCAAAAGCACTCATCTGAAAGATGTCAAACATATAATAAAATGTATCCACCACTGATACAAACACAACATGAATCCTTTCACATTTTATTTGACCACCACTGTAACGTCAATTTAATAGATTCTAGTGTTAAATGTTTTTCGTCCTTATGAAAATTGTTCTCGAAAGAAGTAGAACTTTTTAACATGGTGTCGCGCCATTTTTTGGAGATCAAGACTATTTGATTAGCGTTTGACTCACTAATTTATCTCACGACTGAACATTTAATTTTAAGAGGAAAGGGGAAAAAAGTTCGAAATACCCCTTTGAAAAGATTTTGGGTTCGGGGGTTAGTTACATAAAGGGAAGGTGTTAGCACCCTTTATGTCCGTAGTACTCTACGGGAACCTCTTGGTTTTATTTAACGTTTTGTGCTATAACTTGCTTGCTTTTTAAAAAATGGAATTTTAAAATGATAAAGAAAGAGGCCTACTTATCTACATTTTTATTGATTTGGAAGGACGAGTGTCCTTTGCCTACGTACCCGTGAGGGATCAAAACCTCGTAGTTCGGGGTAAAAATTGACGTTTGATTTGTTTGGTATTTTTTATTAGTTTTGAAAAAGGATTTAAAAATGAAAGAAAAGCCAAGGCGGCAAAATAAATTTGTTTGTGTTTTTTATATTAAAGAAAAATGAC
>Ga0315913_1004199_pt1 | contig 17417 bp, 11 predicted proteins | sample MpolsnodulesMG_FD_207736 | JGI IMG/M metagenome (GOLD analysis project Ga0315913, IMG submission 207736) | Medicago polymorpha root nodule microbial communities from Los Angeles, California, United States - small nodules | ecosystem: Host-associated > Plants > Roots > Nodule | place: USA... | reverse complement strand
CTTTTTGTCTAAGCCCATACATATTTTTTTCTAAAGCCCAATACATATATTTCTGAAATAAAATAAATAACTAAAAGGTGGTGGTACACTGACATTGACCACCGACCACCACCGTTGACCGTACCACTCCGACGACCGACACGGCGGAGGACGGCAACGATATTGCCGGAAATTCAGATTTTCCGGCGACCCACGACGAAGATCCGGCAAGGTCACAGCAGCGGGCGGTGGCGTTCCGGGGACTGTGGCGGAGCTCCAGCCACCATAAATTCTGTTGACACTTTTTTTATTAATGGATTGATTTTATTTTAATTGAATGGGCTGAATCTTATGGGCCAATCATTTGAGAAAAAAAATAGAATATTTCTTTTTAGGCCCCCATAATTAAAAACATAACTTGTTTTTATTTATTAAGAAAATTAATTTAAATCATTTTTAAAATAATTTTATATCCAATGGATCATTATTAATATTTTAGATGATCCAATGAATTTTTAAAATAAAGTGGATGGATTGGATGTATCCATAATTTTAAATGGATGGATTAAATCCAATCCATTAACTTTTTTTTTTGTTTGGTGGATAGATTGGATGGATATTATGGTGGATGGATTGGATGGATATGGATTTGATGGATCCTTTTGCCACCCCTATTAAATGTGCATGTGTCTACAAACACAATTGCATGAAGGAGAGAGAACACATTTGAGTTTTGATTCTCTATATTAAATGAACTCAGATGACATGATTACGTTCACACTCTTGAATTCTCAAACACAATTGCATCATGTGGGACTTCCAAATCATATATAAAATTGAAAGTTGGTGTGTTAGTGTGAAACCTCGATCAATCTGTAGGCATGTGAAATGAAACTCGATTGTTGATTACAAAAATGGGTAGATATGTTTCGGAGGAAAATATGATTTCAGAAAGTAATATTGATGATTAGGGTTGGGAATAGGTCATGTCAGGTTTTGATAGGCATGAGCCTGGCTTACGAAAAAAATTGCAAGCCCGAGCCTGGTCTACGACCTTTTATAGGCCTATTTTTTTGGCCTGACCTGACCTATTTAAAAGTCTGGTCTGGCCTGAAAGCCTATTTACAGGCCTACTTATTATTAAAGTCTTAAACATTCCATTTTATCTACTTTTAAATAGGCCTTAAAGTCTATTTCATTGTAAGGCTCTGTTTATCACTATAAGGCTTTAAAAACCTATTTCACTATAAGGTCTTAAAGCCTGTTTAAAAAGTTCATTATTTGAATTGTTTCTTTATTTTTATGTTTAATATAAATTCTATTTTATTATAAATAAAATATAAATTTTAATAACATGCATAATCAGGCCGGTCTATTAGGCTTCGTAGGCTTTTTGATAGCCTAAACCTGACCTATTTACTTAAATAGGCTTTTTCAAAAGCTTAGCCTTTTTAACAGACAAGCCTATTCCCATCCCTGATGTTGATGTTTTTATACTTTGATTTATTAAAAGTCGATGACAATCACTTAAACAATTTGGAATATATATTCCACTATTGGGATTCTCATATGGTCAATTGTATGTTCTTTTTTGTGTCAGCCCTATGGATTTCAGGGGAATGAGCCCTGATAATCCGAGTTCATCAGGAGGTAAATATAATATGTCATTAATTGTTCAACCATAAATAGAACTCGGTTCTCCCAAATAATTTGTCCTTTGGAAACTCGATAACCACTTGAACTTAATTGTTGTATGTTTTCAAAATTTTATTAGCTAACAACGAAGGTTACAATATAAATAGTACTTCAAATATAGTGTGCGATTAAGACGTTTTTGTAATTTATTTTCTAGTGTAAACAAAATATCTTCTATGCACAATTGTAAAGACTAATCACTCGAGTTTTATAGATCCAAATAAACGACAAACTCTCACAAAGAGTTTCAATAGTGATTTTGCATAATGTGTATCATCATCATTATCCTTATATGGTAACTTTTTATGTTAACTAGTGCCCCTGTGCATTAGTTAAGGGTCTTAAATGGTAACTTTTTATGAAAGTTTGTATGATCAGTGCATTGGAAATTGAAAACTTTGACATTTTTAAATAATAACTACTTAATTTAGAATGCTTAAAGAGTGCAGGGGCACATGTTAACAAGACTCATACATTAATTATTAGGGAGCTTCTACGGTGTAGTCAGGAAATTGACTTTTTTGAAAAAGTTAATTTTAATTTTAATGTTTGATTTATTTTTAAATTGTTGATTATTGATTAATGATCAATAGTAATTTATCTAGTAATGCTTGCAACATCTTGGACTTACCGCTACTATTTTATCGTTGACATCTTTAACATGCAAACAAATTTGATGATATTATGTGATAGTCTTGAGTGTTACACTTTATGGGGTGTTATACTTAAAACAAGATAGGATAAAATTAGATTAAGTGTAGACTTGTTAATCTGATGAATTGATGATACTATGGGGACTGAACTTTTGATGTCACTGTACAAACAGTGGGGTGTTACTCACTACAATTTTGATGTTATAGTGTTAACTTTATCAGAAAAGTCATTTTCACGACTTCACCATAGAATTTTCCTAATTTAATTATTAACCCATTAAACAACAAATAGAATTTCCAAATAAAAGAAAGAAAAGAAAAAGAAAAAGACAAATATTACTTTTCATCGGCATTTTGCTCTTTGAAACATTGGTAGAATGAAACGCATAACCAGAAACTCACGAACCTGCCTCTCCCTCCAAAACTCCTTCCTCTTTCGCTGGCCTTTGGCTTGATCCATTTCCATATCCTACGTCAACTTCCCCTGGTTAATCACTTTTGCTTTTTAGTTAATATTCACATTGAGTGATATAATTGTTGTAAATCTTTCCATAATTAATAGTTTCTGAACATTAGTGTAGTTGATTAAGTATTTGTGATTCTGGGTTTATGGAGAATCTTCCTGTTCAAGTAATTGGTAATATACTATCCTATCTTAATATACTATCCCATTTTTCCAATTTTTTTTGTCAGTAAGATTTTGGTTATAAACTATTTGAAACACAAAAAGTTTACTAATCCACTCCACACATATTTTAATTTCCTTTGCTCATGATACTTAGTATCTTATCCTGAAATCATCCTGTCGCTCTTCCTTCTGGTTGATATTGTCATTCAACTCAGTGTTGTTAATCCACACTTATGAAGTCCTTCTTTCATGATTGAATTATTGAACATGCAACTACCACAATTGGATTTTGTGATTTTTCTTGCAAGAACAGAAGACAATAAAAGCTTTGCCATACCGACACTGAAATGGTTTCAGTATATACAGTCCTCTCAAGCTGATGAAGCTGACAAGGCTCAAGATAACAATCTGTACTAGTTTATCATTTGTTAAAATGATTCTTGTAAGTTGAGAAAACCAATAATAAAATAATTTCGCCTTACTTCAACAATCAGTGGATCACATTTTTTCTTATATTTACTTTTTTATTTATTGTCAGCTATGATTGCACTTTCACTTAATGATGATGGTAGTCATAGAATTGCTTCTCATGAAATGTGGAAACTGGAAAGACATGTTGAGATGGTGCGTACGTACAATTTTGACTCATAGTGAAGTTGAGGATGCTTGATCTTCACAGGTTCCTGACAAACAAAGGAAGAGATAGGAAAAAAGAATTGGAAATAGCCTTGTTATCTCATTAATGAAGTTCCACCAATTCGAGAAAATATCTCAGCTATCTTTTAATAGAAGGACTAAAATGACTAATCTAGTACAAAGTGAAAGACATATTTGCATGTTCAAAAAATTTAGAGAACGACATGTTATAAATTCAAAGATATATTTGTCTCTTTTTAAAATTCAAATAGTAAAATAACCGACATTTATTTGCTAAAAAGAATGACTAATATTTATAATTTCGAGGACCAATTATCATTTATTCGATTTGAACTGTTACAATAGATACTCTTGAAAATTTCAAAGTATCTCCTCATTTATATTATTAAAAAGAATGACTTACATTTATAATTTCAAGGACCAATAGCATTTACAAGATTTGAACTTCATGTTTAATGCGCATCTCTCTTGAAAATTTCAATTTATCTCAATTTTTAATGGGAAAATCAATTTTTTTTTGAAAGTACAAATTTTATCTTTTCAATACAAATTTTTTTTTTTGAAGAAGCTAAATTACAAAGATTATTTTTTTCATTCTATTTTTAGCTTCTTAGCTTGTATTCTTAGCACACAAGTTATCTTGACCCTTTTAAATAAAGGGTTAGATATTTTTTTTTCTTACCAAATTTTTAAATTTTGCTCTTCATCCACAAAAAACTACTTTCACTTTTTAGTCACTACAAAATTATCATCCAAGGTTTTTTCGTCAATTTTTTTAATCCAAATATATGTTTGAATGATTTTTAAAACACCATCAAAAGTTATCCACAAAAATGAACTCAAAATTTGCTTTCTGAGTCTAAACATATTTTCGTTACTATTATCTTGAGCATTTTGTATTTAAAAAGAATTTATATTTAATTCATTTCATGTTAATAAAATTGTAAATTTTTTGAAGGAACTTTTTATTACGTTGGAAACATGTCTATGGAAGATAATTCAAAAATATATATCGGCTTAACAACAAAGACTAAAATTATAATTTTTTTAGGGAATAAAAAGCGAGATTTTTATGAGGTCAAAAAACAAAATTTGAAAATTTTGTAATCACTAAAAAGAATTTAATCCTTAAATAAGTTAATAAATTATTTGTTTTTCTTTTTCATCGATGATGTCTGCTAGTATTAAATATTGTATTATTCAAAATATCCTTAAAAAAGATAACTCAGTCAAATCATTATTCTCTTTCTTTAATTTATCATTTATTGTTAATTTGTAAAAATAGTTAGATGTGACGATTATTGTAGTACAAATGAAAATGTAATGAATGTTTCTAACAAGAGAAAAATTGAATTACAGTTGCTTTTACTTTTTATAAAGCTAAAATTTATTAAAAATTGATGGTCATGAACCTAACCAAAAAAAGAAAAAAAAATCAAAAATAAAATAAAGAGCTTCTCATACTAGGTAAATTATCTACCCCTTAAGCAGGTTAGATATCACTTTTATAAAGTTTCTCTTGTCTTCCTTTGAACTGAATTGATGTTTTTCAACACAATATTAAGAATTTTCATTAATGCATTCAATTAATGTTTATGAATATTTACGTATATAAAAGGCCATCCATTGCATAAACTATCATCAATCACCATGGCTACCAATAACCACAGCAATAATACTATTGCATGCAAATTGTGCTACAAAGTTTTCACAAACGTTCGATTTCTCATAACCCATATGGAGTCTCATATGGTTGAAGAAAATTTAGCCCTAGGCAGGCTAACCAACATCAACCCTCAGATTGAGGCACCACCTTTGCCAATACCTCGACCAAGAATGTTTAGTCAAATGCATGCTGTTGTTTCACATCCACCCCATGTTTTACAACTTGATATGCCATTTGCTGAGAAAAATGTTGCTGAAATGGATTTGTCACCAACTTCACCAACCCATGAAGATTATATGGAAGTTTCTCACATTGATGGAACTAAGCCATATATCAATAAACTAGATAAACCCATCGATAAGATTATTGATAATCCAGCTATTGCGATCAATGATGGCACATTGAATCTAGAATTAGGGCTCTAAAGATGTAAGGGAATTCACTCCTTTTGTTTGGGTAAGATATGATAATAAAATTATAATAATAAAAATCATTTCTCATAGCATTTCTCTTTAAATAAAGTTGTGGCCTTAGCAATGAATTTTCATTATTGACTTGTATATTAAATTTCTATCTTGTTGTCCCGTAAGTACAAACAGTCATTTGGAAAAGATTGTAAGAACATTTTGAATAAAAAAAAAACTATATCTTGTTCATTTTCATTTTGCCGAAAAAAGTTTAAAAAGAAAAGCATATCTACTCAACAATTAATTGTGTTGAAGTTTTTAAATAAAAATAGTTTACTTTGTTGAAGTTTTTAAATAAAAGGAGTTCTTGATCTAATTATACCTTAAATATACAATATAACATAAATGGACATGTTTATATAATCTTTTAAATATTTATCATAATAATGAAAAATAAACAATAGACAGTGAAGTATTAAAAAAAAGAAAGAGGAAATTTATTAGGACAACTTACAATGGACCTCCCTTTTGTATCTCTTAAAATAAATTTGGATTTATTGCCCTTAGGAGATCTTGGGTTCACGAATTTGAGATATTGGTGATCATACAATCAAGATCAAACAATCTACAAAAACTTTATTTATTTTATAGTTTAATATACTAAATTTAAATTTAAACCGTCTGATCATGATTGAATGACCATTGATATTTCGACTGCACAAGTGTAGGAAATTCCCGACCGCATGGGAGTTGGATCCCTCTTGAAATATCGCCTACCCCCTCTAATTTTCTAAATTACTCACCTCCCTTCATTTTCATCTTGTCAAACTCCGGTTAGAGAGAAAGGAAAAAAAAATGGTCGACGTTATCATTTGACTTCTCCATGTATCCCCCTAATGAAATAATTTGTAAACCTTTTCTTCCCCCTCGCTCAAACATGCATTTTGTGCCTTCGTGATATTTGTTTATCTTCTGTTAATCTTCAGGGACATGACACTGTAGATATTGTTGGAAAATGACTCAAAAATAATGCATCCATGAAAAGCCAAAATCGGGGTCCGATTTTTGCCTGGTTTTGGAGACATTGGTCTCGACAAAAATCGGTGCCCGAAGTCTAAAAATCGGCGCCCGGATTGTCGTGACAGTAGAAAAATAAAACAGCTTTTTCATGGGCCGGTTCTGTTCCAATTTTTTAGGGATGCTTTCCACTATAAATATAAACCTTGTATCAGATGATTATGTGTGTAGAAAACAGGGTTTAGAAGGCAAAATACAAACTAGGGTTTATAGAGAATTTCTCTTGGCAATAAACACTAAGGTTGAGATTGTTTTGATTCACCTTGAACAAAACACTATTAGGATTGAGTCTCTTGGTCACGGGAATAGATTGAGACTTGGGTAGAATTAGGTTTGAAGACTGATTCTTGTAACTTAATATCTCTTTGTAAAGAAACTCATATCATTATAGTGGAACAGAGAGCTGCTATCTCCCCTAGAGTAGGTCATCATTAGACCGAATTGGGTAAACATATTTTTGTGTTCTCCTTCTTCCTTTATCTCTTGCTATTTATTTTTGTTTGAATTATTTTGTCACCCGCTTGATTTGATTACTTGGTATTAATTTGCTCCACGCATCAAGTTTTTTATTGGCGTGGTTTTCACAACGAATTCACAACAGATATGACATACAAGAGTTGGTTAGAAAAATGGTATTCAATAGAATGTTATAACGTCATTTAGATCATGTAATCGACCCACTTAATGGGATATTCATGGTTGGTTGTTGTTGTAGCTATTTAAACAACAATACCTCACTTTTTTTAATGTAAAAAGCAGCAAATTCTTTTTTGTATTTGTCAATCCTTTTATAGGATAACAACTGAACTATGACTATGATACGAAGTCTACACTTAATCTACTCTTCTACTCTTATATAATATAAGAAAAGTGAATACATTGCTTCAAATATTGACATTTTTCTAGGCTTGCCAATTGATACATGGATTAAAGACTTTGTGACACATGGTATGGGAAATGTTGATCAAGCAAGGTAAAACTTTGTATCTATTTTCAAAAATTGTACTCATTTTAAAAGTTGTTTTTGTCTAAATCTACAAGCAAAACTTTGTTAATATTGTTTTTACTCTTTTCAACTAATGTCAAATAAGTAGAAGCAACTTTATCTCAAGTTTTTTTTATCTCATTTCATTTTTCCATTGCAAGCTTCTCTCTTCCATACTCAACTAAGCTTCTTCCTCTACTCTTTCTCTCTTCCAATTTTTTTCTTTGTTGCAAAAATTACGTTATATTTTCTTCACAGTTCTTCGTCTTTTATATTATTTTTGCAGGAAAGTGTTCGGATGTAGCTCATGTTTTCTTTGAGGGTTGTTGTTTGTTTCATTTTTGGTATCATATTGGCTTCAAGTGTTTGTTGAATATAGTTATGTTGATTAAAACTTTGTTGTTATTGTTGTCGTCGTCGTCACAAAATTACAAACAACCAAAAGCTTTGTTGAATATAGTCATGGACTTGTGATGATATTTTTATTAAGAGTTGATGTTTCAACCTTTTTAGATAATATCCACGAAGAACATGAACTTAAAGATATTCAATTAGATGATTAAAAATTTAAAGATACATAGACACATTTGTCTTTGAAGTGAATAAATGCCACACACAAAATGATGACCTTGTGGTTGAATTTACAATCTTATGTGCAAACTATTGCCTTCTACTTGAGTTGAGTTTTTTTGATAGTTTAAGGTAAAGCCTTTTTGAGTAAGAACTAAGAACAATGTATTTTGCAGACTATAATATTGTTGCTTATTGTTTGGTTGAGTATAACATGTGGTCATTGAAAATATCATTTTGTGCATTTAAATTTTCTGTGCATTTAAATTTTCTGACCATATCTCTTTTACTATAGAGAGATGGAGTTCAAGTTATTACCCAAAAAGAAGATCTGCAATGTATATGAGAATGATTTGTCGATATAAGGTTTGTAAATGTTATGTGTTTGATTGAATGTCAAATTGATAGATTTGTTTGTTTATAATATCATGAGTTTGTGTTTATAATTTATACTCTATGGTTTTTTCTTTTTAAGTTTTTTTTCCCCCTCTTTTCATAGACTTTGTTATCCTTGATTTTTTTTTTTTTTTTTTTATGTTTTCGAAGTGTGACTAACTATTTAATAACATAAAAAATTTGAGTTTTCTCTTTATAGCTCATCTATCATGGCAAAACCATTAGTTTCAATCAAAGACAGCAATAACGGAAAATAAATATAGAAGATTGGCTTATGAATGTAGAATGTCATTTCTTGCTTTTTTAGAAGCTTTGATGACATAATATTGACTTAGACTACAAGCTATTGGTGCAGATAAGCGTATCAACTACTTCTAAAATATCAACTACTTCTAAAAACTAAAAAGTATTATGATCAAGTTTGTCAACTTATCCTGAATATTTTTTTGGTAAAATATTTATTTTGATCCTTTAAGTTTGACAAAAATACTGCATTGATCCTTTAAATTTTGACAAAAATACTGGATTAATCTTTTAAGTTTTTTAAGTTTTTAATAGGTCCTTATTACCCTTTTAAGGACCTATTTGAAACATAAGAACTTCAAATAAGTGTATTAAATTAACAACTTAAAGGACCTATTTGAAACTTAAAAAAATTAAAAGGACTTAACTAACCCGGTATTTTTGTCAAACTTAAAAAATCAAAAGAGATATTTTGCCAATTTTTCTTTTTCTTTTTGTATAATCAGACAATATCAAAGAAACCGTCTTCTTCAAAATATCTAAGAAACCACAGATGTCTTTGTATTATAAAATCTTTTTTAGAAGATCCCACTATGTTATGTTTGTTCAATGATACTAAAACATTAATATTATATCCTCGTGAGCTTAACTCAGTTGGTTGAAACAATGCATAAAATATGCAAGGTCCGGGGTTCAACCTCGGCCACTACAAAAAAAAAACATTAATATTATATGTTCTGTTTAAAGACTATCTAAGCAGTAGACTACTAGAGTCATGAACTTGTGAAAATGTTCTTATTAAGAGTTGATGTTTTTAAATTTGTCAACTTATCCACTTGCAAGGAATTATAAAATGGGAGCTTCTACGGTGCAGTCAGGAAACTGACTTTTTGAAAAAGTTAATTTTAATTTTAATGTTTGATTCATTTTTAAATTGTTGATTACTGATTAATGATCAATAGTAATTCATCTATTAATGCTTGCAACATCTTGGACTTACATGTACTATTTTATCGTTGGCATCTTTAACATGCAAATAGATTTGATGATATTATGTGATAGTCTTGAGTGTTACACTTTGTGGAGTGTTACACTTAAAACAAGGTAGGATAAAATTAGATTAAGTGTAGTCTTGTTAATGTGATGAATTGATGATACTATGGGGACTGAACTTTTGATGCCACAGTACAAACAGTGGGGTGTTACTCATTACAATTTTGATGTTATAGTGTTAACTTCATCAAAAAAGTCATTTTCACGACTTCACCATAGAATTTTCCTTATAAAATGTATGAAAAACTGTAACTGTCTTCGCATTCTAAAAACTTTTTCATAAAATCCTACTATGTTATGTTTGTTCTAAGATTCTAAAACATTGATGTTATGTGTATATTCAATGGTTGAATTACAAAGACCAAAATTTATTTCATCAACACAAAGTGTCTTTAATTTGTTCCTACATGTTAATTCACTGGTATCATACTTTATTCAATATGTTAATTCATTGTTATCATTTTTATTTTTTTTGAGGGAAATCATTGGTATCATATTTTATTTGGCCGAATTAGATGAGAATGAATTGTTTTTAAAAAAACTAAAACGAAACTTCATACTCAATTAATGTTATTTGGCCGTGACAATATATATTTCCCCAAATGAAATTTTTACCATGAATGAAATAGTTGTCATATTTCATCATGACCGTAGACTTCTATATCAATTCAAATTATTTGATTTAATAAAGTTTATATAGAAATGACATTGAAATTGAAATAATATATAATTTATCAAACATATTCACTTTTCCCCTAAAAAATAAAAACATATCCACTTTTCATATGGATTTAATGAACGTCATATACCACATCAACTTGATCAATAGTTGTCTCATCAATGTATATCAAATCTATCTTACACCATCAATGATATCATATACTAAATACATTAGTTTGTCTACTACAATTACTAACTATGAAGTTCATTAAAATCTATCTTACACCTTTTTGTATTCTGTTTTTTTCCGCAATTTTGTTTTTTCCATCAATAATACAAAAAATTGCTCATGGTTTGATAATATTTAATCTCCATAATTGTAATTTCGTTTTACTGTTTCAGTTAAATAATAAGTTTTTTCCTCTAAAAAAAATAACAGGCTTAAATGCTGCAAATAACAAGATTTTTTTTGGGAGAATGCTTTTGTTCAAGGAGAAGGTTGGTGTTTATGCCCCAATCCTTACTCGCCTATTCCATTCCATGAATGTACACTAGAACATAGTACTCAGGTACAGAATATGCATCCCAAGGGTGCAGAAACTTACATAGCAATTTTGCAAATTGCAGTTTCTTTTCCTTTTCTTCAGCAGAAAAAAATAGAGCATGTAATTATTACAAGCAGCCATATATTAACAAATTTCTAAAGGAACATGTTGTCTCTTCGTGAATGGGTCCATGCTGAAATATTCATGGAAGAACATCAAAAGAGATATAAGAGGAGTCTTCCAAAGCTTCATGAAGAAATTCCTTGAATGGACCCAACATTGGATGGAAAATATACAGAGTAATCAACAAGGGTAGACATCTTTCAAAGAAAAAGTATCAGAACAGAACCATGACCCTTGCTTGACTCAAGAAGTCTGCTTGATCACAGAGTTAGTTCTTCATTTCCTTTTTCCTGTGCCAAGTGAAAGGAGTTCAAAGCTCCTGAGTGTATCATCACGACCACCTCTTGCCCCAGAAGCCCGATTATTAAATGATGATGATTTGGACTCAAGACCTGGTTGAGTCCTCTGAGTAGTAGATAGTCTGCTACTGCTCAAGAGCAATCGGCTAGAGCGGCTTTCACTCGGTTCACCAGAAGAATTTGGACGGCTGCTTGATAAGACAGGTCTTTTGGAAGAACTGCCATGACGAGAAGAGCTACGTGGCCTCTCAGAATCAGCTTGCTGCAAAAAATAAGTATTAGGTAACAAGCAAAGTACAAGTAGTTACCTTCATAACAAAGTTTTGAAGGTACCCAATACAAAAAAACAAAAATTAAAAGCAGACGCAACAAGTACTGACCACATCTTTAGAAGATGCCACATCATCTGAAGATCTATGCCTGGAATGATCACCATGCACACCATGGCCAGATCCATTCCTTCTTGCAAATGCCTGAACTGCACCCGAGAATCTATCCCGAATCTCTGGTCCACCTGAAATATAGGCATAACAATCCTTAGTTGAACTTGACGAACACCTTTTACCATACAACTGTAGGACTGAACAATACACAACTTTGTCATGTACAATCTACAGACTCGAATTATTTAAACAAGCGAAAATGATCAGTTTCAAACTGATACTGATGATAAAAGCACATACATAAAGAACGATAGAACTTTAAGTATTATGAATATGCCATTATTATTAGAGAGAAAAATAAAGATTCCGGATCTTGCTGTTGAAGGAAGAAACCTGAAGGCCGTTCTACTCTCTCTCCTGATTGTCCTGGATTTATGACTGGTTTCCCACTTGGCTGTTGAAAATGCACCAAAAAGAGTTGATTAGCACAAACCTTTAGTTTTGCTAGAAATGCAATGAGTGACGCAACTCTTAATAAAATGAAGATTAGTGCTATTAAGTACTCACCCGGGCTCTGGAACTAGATCCAATTTGTGGATACTTCAATATAGTCCAATCAAACACATAATCAAACTGATAGCCTGTGAAGAAACATTTACAAAGCTTTAAAATAATTTTCACAAGGAAATAGTCAAATCTATATGAATTCAAATTTAACCTTCTCGGATGAATAGGTCACGAAAGAGTCTCTTGAGATACGAATAATCAGGCTTATCCTCAAACCGCAACGATCGGCAGTAATGGAAGTATGATGTAAATTCCAACGGATGTGACTTGCACAAAACCTGACGCAGAAAATCATGCAATAAGTACTTTGCAACATATATAATTGGAAATTATTTTTTGCACTATTGATAATCGTCCCAAGCATTCTAGTAATCATAACAATCACATAAAGGCTGCTTGCAAGCAGGTTGTAATACCTCTACAGGAGTAAGCATCTTCTTTTCACTTATCTTGTCGTATTTTTGTTTTTTATTGCCAGCTTTCAAACCTTGCCAAGGGAGACTGGGTAACAATTTCCCAAGTTACTCAAATAAAAAGAGAAAGATGATAACAGAAATAAGATAAGATTTTGTATTGCAATCAACCTTCCTCTCAAAAAGTACATGAGTACAAAACCAAGCGATTCCAGATCATCTCTTCTGCTTTGTTCTGCAAGTATGAACATAATGAGATATATTATAAATTCGCAATCACTTGAATTCGTAAATTTTAATCAAACTTATTGATTAGCAGCTGCAAAAAAATAATCTCACTCACCAACTCCTAGATGAGTATTAACACTCGCATACCGGGCAGTTCCAGTGAGGTTTTTGTTTTCCCTGAACAAAAGTGCCATGGTCATTCACGGAAGAAAAGGAGATGAATGTGTAGGGCAAAACAATTACTCTTTAAAATCAACGATAAATAACAAGTGATGGCTTCAGGTGAAGATACATATGGGAGGATTTTCTTGCATATGCAGGTACCAGGTTCAAGTTTGGGAATATTTTTTGGATGCTGGTTCAGGTTCAAAAGTAGTAAAACTCAAGTTGCACTGTTGCACATACCCATTTAAATCCTAGTAAAATTTAACCTGTCTGCTAGTTATCCCAAATCCAGCAACACAAAAATCATTATTTATTCAAGACAAGGTGAAGACAGCCCAAGGAATCTAAAAAGGTATATGAAGAGCCATTTCATTTTAACATAAATGAGCTAGAAGACGGTTAAAAGCAGTAAACTTAAAATAAAAAAAAAGCAAATACAGAAGCAAACAACATAATGGGCAGGGAACAACAAAATAATGTTTTTAAACTTCAAAAGGTGAAAAGGAAACATGATATGGAACCACGTACTCGAGGAATAAATTTAGAACATGTTACAGTAATCAAACATGGTACCTATATGGTATATGCTTGTGTGTGTGAAGATCTCGGAACTTTTTCGCAAGGCCATAATCAATTATGTATACCTGCAATGTATTAAAAACAATTCAGCACAGAATTTCAGTTAGTGATACTAAACATTAGAAATTTCAACATAAAGAAAAAACCAACTTAGTGTTTTTTTAATACATGAAACCTGTCAAGTTCCAATGACATTGTTTGAGTCTAAATATTTTTGGTAACCTTCATTTAACTTGATTTCCATAGAATGGCTTATTATGGTCTCAACTTAAATTGACTTGGATAGTGTGTAGTTGGTTCTTAGGAAACAACAGGAGTACAATTTTTTAATTCATTAACTTCATTAAATGTTTTAGAAAACAAAGGAGAATTAGATGTAAATACAGAAGGTGGGAGTAGCAGCATGAGCGAAAATCAAACATATGCCGAAAATTCTTCAATTAACTTCATTTGATTTTCCTTTGTTTTAGGTAATTGAAAACAAAGGAGAATTAGATGTAAATACAGAAGGTGGGAGTAAAATTCTTCAATTAACAGACTCCTTGTAGAAATACCGTGTCCAATTAGCTCATAAAAATCCTACATAGTTGAATCATGTATATGTATGCTGTTTCCAACTATCAAAACTAGATAATAGTATCTTACATAGTAATATGTTAAAAAATTGAACAAGGCGACCAAAAATAATTATGATTTATAATATCAAGGCTGACAAGTGATAATGAACACTGAAAAATGGGGCAATTCAGCCATTTACCAAAGCATATGGTCCAAAGGTAACATCTAACCGAGGTGATGCGTGAAAGTTTGTGAAAATTAGAAAAATGTTAACCAACAAAGGTATAAAGATAAACATCTTGCTTTATGATAGAAAATATTAATATCGAGCAAAAATTCCTCTTAAAATTAGAGACATGAATTTCAAACAATCAGCTATACATTATAAAATTGCCATGAAGTTATATATGGAAGAGACGTTAAACTAAATAAAGATTTTGGGCTATATCAATCAATCATGGTAAATGTAGATAACATCAATGCATCAGATTGAAAGCTATGTGTTTCCGGAAATAGAAGGATGTTGAAATTTGGGGTCTAACTCATCCTTACAAAACCAGCTTGTAAGGTGAGGATTGCATCCTCTTTATAAACTCTTATCAAGAGTCTTATCTATCCGATGTTGGACTTGGGTTTTTCCCAATACACCCCCTCACGCCCAGCACTCTTTGGGCTTGGTGCGTGAATAGGTAGGTGGCCCTTGAATTCGACAAGCTCTGATACCATGTTGAAATTTGGGGCCTAAGTCATCCTTACAAAACCGGCTTGTAAGAGTCTTATCTATCCGATTTGGGACTTGGGTTTTTCCCAATAGGATAGAAATCATTTTGGCCTATGATTCCTTAAACCTATAATAGAAGGATAGAAATCACCAGTCCGCTTTTCCTATCTCCTTCCCAGTCCTCCCATTCAAAACATAACATCTTAGCAAAAAGCTTTAACAATCAAGACAGAAAATGTTAATTGAAAAGAGAGAATTTTTTGTTAGGATGTGATGTTATGTTATGTTATGGCTTGAATGGAGGGGAGGTGTCAAGAAAGGGGGTAAGAGAAGGGTGACAGGTGATTTCTATCCATAACAGATTTGGTGAATGAACATAAGCACCATTGCGTCCGTTTTTAGCGGTTTAGAAGGAGAACAATTATAATTGTATAGTTTAATGATAATGCTAAGGAGTAACTGCCTCGCCAATCCCTCCAGCCTTTGCTCTTCTAAATCTCTTTTACTGAGGAAAAGGGGCTTAACCCCCATACTTAAAATCTAAACATAAACAAATTCAGGATACTTGATCCTCAAATTTACAACATGACTTTATTAGATCGGTGTAAAGCATTCTTGCAGGGTTATTTTTTTATATTCTTTCATATATATTGAGGGATTGGAAAGCTTTGTTACAATAATCTTCTGTATTTTCATCTGTCATCTAAATTTCATTCTTTAGTTTATGAGATCTCCTTTACTTCTTCTCATCTTTTGTAATTCTTCCTTTTCACCTTAATAAATACGAGTACGATTGACTAAATAATCCCAACAAGAGGCTATTTCATACAAGTTTATCGGGAGTGATAAAGTATTAAAGGAAAAGCAAGGTCAGCTTATTTACAGCATTCATGATCTTAAAAATAAATAAATAATCTATCCTATAGATAGTGGATACTACACACTAGAGATCATTAAAAAAATTATTACGAATATACAACAACATTGAAGTCCTCATCAAATCAACTAAGTTAAATGAAACAGCTTTAATCATAATTTTAATTTTAAATCACAACTGATACTAGTTCAGAATGCAAGTGAGAAGTATTGAAGTCCTCATCAAATCAACTAAGTTTGAATGAAAGAGCTTTGATCATAATTTTAATTTTAAATCACAACTGAAACTAGTTCAGAATGCAAGTGAGAAGTAAGTTGTGCATAAATGACCAACCAGATAAGGCTGAATTCAAGCCAATGCTGGATATGTTATGATACCTGATTTGCTTTGCGGCCTAAACCCATTAAAAAGTTGTCAGGCTTTATATCACGGTGAAGGAAACCCCGAGAGTGCATGTACTCAACTCTGTTTAGCTAAATGAACCGAGTTGTTTATAAGTAAAAATACAATAGCTTTCTTTTAAAAGTATATTGATATTAAAATTAAATCAATACTTACTAGTTGATCTGCAAGCATCAGAACTGTTTTTAGAGAGAATTTCCTATTGCAATAGTTAAACAAGTCTTCCAGACTTGGTCCAAGGAGGTCAATTGCCATGGCATTATAGTCACCCTCGACTCCAAACCATTTTAAATGGGGAATACCCGCTTCAAAAAGAAAAGAGGAAACATGCTAATCAATCAGGCAAGCTCATAAACTACTAATTTTACTTCACAAATAAATGGAAAATTTGAGGGAAAAAACAAAAAAGGATGAAACTTACTTCCCCCTTGAAGAAGCATGTACAATTTTGACTCATAATGAAGTTGAGGATGTTTGGTCTTCGCAGGTTCCTGACAAAGGAAGAGAAAGGAAAAAAGAATTGATAATAGCTTAACTTTGAAACAGCTAGGTAACAAATTGTCCAAACTAAGGCTGATTGAATTCAGAAATGAAAATCTGGATATTGTTATGCTTTACAGAACTGAACTTTGAGACATCATCACAAAACCAGTTGTTTAAAAGATCAAGCTAATTAAAAAGGATGCTGGTCCAACAGATGTGGATAGATATTGAAGCATGAACCAGCATGTCAAATGATGTATACAAATAAAATCTTGGACCATTTGTTTACTCTGTTTTTCTCTTTTTCCAATGCTTACAAATATAGTCTGATAACAATTATATAATCGTATAATATATGCACTCTATGCAGGGGCGGATCTACATTGTGGCTATGTGGGGCTAAAG
>Ga0315913_1004197_pt1 | contig 17419 bp, 11 predicted proteins | sample MpolsnodulesMG_FD_207736 | JGI IMG/M metagenome (GOLD analysis project Ga0315913, IMG submission 207736) | Medicago polymorpha root nodule microbial communities from Los Angeles, California, United States - small nodules | ecosystem: Host-associated > Plants > Roots > Nodule | place: USA... | reverse complement strand
ACGACAACAACGACGACTTCGCATCATAATTCCATAATTCATAAATTATGAACAACATCATGTAACATCATATTCATCAATATATACATTCATATAATTAATTCATCAATTACGAACAACATCATGTAACATCATATTCATCAATATATACGTTCGTATAATAATTCATCAATCAAAGATATTCACGTCAAACCAAGTTAGACTCATCACAACATAGGTTAAATACTCTTAAACACTATAATTGAACTCATAGCACACAAGCTTTGAAGTTTGGAGACAATCCATAAGTTTTGGGTTGACTTAGAAATAGTTATGCTGAATTTTCGTAAAATTTCACCAAGACCTCCTTGGAGTGTTTTCATCATAACTCAAAATCTAAAAATCATTTTCACGTCAAACCAAAGTCATTGGAAAGCTAACAAAATTATCTAAAACTTTCATGTTTACACCAAAGGCCAATTCAAAACGAAAAAGGGCGTAAAATAGTGAAATATGAAGAATCTGATTCACCAAAATCATGTCACGATTTTAGAAATCGTGGCGCGTTTTTATGTCCAGAAATTACTGAACTTTCTGCCAACAAAATCGTGTCATGGCTGCGAAAATCGCGGCACGATTTGACAGCATCAGGTCCAGAAATCAGTTTTTCAAAAAGTGCGATTTCCACCATTTCGCGCGTAAAATTCAAACCGTTAATCCGTTTTCAATGTTGTTTTCGCCTACGCACTCCTGGCACTTAGCTCTATCATAATCAATCAAAAATTTCAAGTTTCAACTGTCCCAAAACAATTTTCCAGAACCTCACATGAACACTCAATTTTCAAAACCCTAATTTCTCAAATCATCAAAATTTAACAACAACAATCATGTTAAACCCTTTTCAGAATTATAGAACCTAAAATTATAGAATTATAGTCCCACCCTTACCTTAGATTGGTTGATTACAAGGTTCTACAAGCTTTCCCTTCTCTAGCTCTTCTCTTCTCTTGGTTTTCTCCCTTTTCTCTCAAAAGCTTGCTTTTTGTAAAAAATTAGTCTGACTACACAGTTTCTATTCCTCTTAATCTCAACCTATTCTCTTAATTCTACTTAATCCACTTATTTCTAATTAATTCTAGTGCAGCCCCTTAGAGTCTAATTATTCTAATTTCCAACATATCCTACTAAATAATAATATAAAGCCACTTAATAAAATATTAATACACAACAACATGTCACTTATCAACATAAATCATATAAGTCATATAAAAGACTCTAAACTCAACCAAAATAATCAAATAAATAAATAGGGTGTTATAGAGGTTACTAGTCGATAAAGGTAGTATGTGGTATAGGGTGTTGGTAGCGCGTTATGGTGAGGAGGATGAGAGGTTGGCGGTTGGGGGCCGGAGTGTTTCTTCTTGGTGGAAGGAGGTGGCGAGTATTCGTGACGGGTTAGGTGAAGTAGGTGAAGGGTGGTTTAGGGACAATGTTGAGCGTAAATTTGGTGATGGTGTAGACACGTCGTTTTGGTTGGATATGTGGGTGGGTGATGCGCCATTGTGTGTTCAGTATGGTCGCCTTTTTGGTTTAGCTGTGAATAAGTCTATTTCGGTGGCGGATATGTGTGCGTTAGGGTGGGAGGAAGGGGGGGAGGCGTGGAAGGTTGTGGGCCTGAGAGGAGGAGTTGTTAGGGGAGTGTAGGATTTTACTGTCTGACATTTCCTTGCAGCAAAATTCTTCAGACCGGTGGGTGTGGAGACTTGATCCATCGAATAGTTACTCAGTTAGCGGTGTTTACCAATTGCTTATCAGTCAACCGGCCTAGACAACGGAAGCTTCTTCGGATTTAATTTGGCATAAACAGGTTCCTTTGAAGGTCTCTATTTTTGTGTGGAGACTCCTTCGGAATAGATTGCCAACGAAGGATAATTTGTTTGTGCGCGGTGTTATTCCTCATGATAATCAGCATTGTGTGGTAGGTTGCGGTGATATCGAGACTGCTCATCATATTTTTCGTTCTTTTCCGTTTTATGCTGCTCTGTGGGGGCATATTCGGACTTGGTTAGGGATAGCTACAGCCGAGCCATTATGTCTGTCAGATCATTTTTATCAGTTTGTTTACTCCGCAGGTGGCTCTCGTACCATTCGCTCTTTTATGCAACTTATCTGGTTATGTTGTGTGTGGATTTTGTGGAATGAAAGAAACAGTCGGGTCTTCGAAAATAGGGACTATACTGTTTACCAATTGGTAGAGAAAGTCAAATTACATTCTTTTTGGTGGATGAAGGCTACTAACATTTCCATCCGACATAACTTTCATATGTGGTGGTCAAGCCCCTTTGTTTGTTTGGGTATTGGCTAGCTTTTTTGTTTGTTTCACTATAGTTTCTGTAACTGTCTACTGTTGAGTTTTTTCTAGCACACCTTGTGCTTGAAATTTCTCTTTGGGTTTTTAATATATATTCCATTTTTGCTTGTTCAAAAAAAAGGATTCACAATTGTATTTATGCTAAAATAGTGAATAATTTATTTCGAAAGTGTTTTACAAAAACAACGATCATAATCAAATGCCACATTTTATAAATCATTTTTTAATATCGAGTTTTCAAATCAAATCAAATCATACAAAAACATAAAACAATGCATGCTTATTCATTTCTCATGGTAATATTGTACAATATCGTATACAATAGCACAACCTCAAAGTAGAGAAAGCAAACATTATAAGATCACTCTACAACCAAATTCTAAGTTGATATGGAACTCTAAAATAATATCACAAGAAAGGGGGTTTGAATTGTGGTCCATTAAAATTTACACATAATAACTTCTTAAGTAGATACTTGGATTAGATTATCTAGTCAGTAAATAGACAACTAACAGGTATAAGAAATATGAATTGTGTGAGATTGGAAATCAAATGAGATAGAGGAAGAGAAATACACATACAAACAATTTTCCTGGGCTAGTCCTCACCGTGAGATTTTTCAATATGTAGTTGAGTTTTAACTATACCTTTTCTTAGATCACTTATAGACCTATACAATTTTTTTCTTTTCACCTCTTTTGGTTGCACACTAGTCTTTACTTAACTAGCTTTTACAATTTTCAATCACTAATACACTTAGTGATTCTTGAAGTCTTTTGCTATTGCTTTCGATTTGTTTTTGTAGCCTTTCGCAAATTTTGATTCACATGATGAGAAATTCTTGAGTCAATGAAAGAGTCTTTAAAGCTTTCTTGACATCTTAAAATTAAGTGAGAGAGGTTTTTTGCTCAATGACTCAATGTCCTTACTTCTTTGCATACCCTTGTATTTATAGATGAAAGAAGTCCTTGGTGATGTAATTCTTATATGCTCCTAAGGGCAATGTTGGAAGAGAAAAGTTATCGACTCATTCAAGTGGATTACTCTTGTTAAGAATTGCTGGCAGAATGTTCTGATGTGTTTGAGAACGTTATCAAAATAAAATGCACGACAACTTGATATTGTGTGATGTCGTGAATAGTGCCATACATATTTTGTTAGAATCTTGGTAGTTAAGTGATGACAGATCATATTACGTTATTTTTAACATATATTTTTTTAGTTATTTCAGTTATGATTTGACCCAAATTAGAGGAGTTCTAGAACAATTGCCTATGATTTAAGGGGCATATTTTAATGTTCTCATATTGAGTTATGTAATTCTAATTTTCTCAAAACCAGGTAATTTTTAGGTGTTTTTGATGTAATTCACTGCAAAATCATGTAACTCGGCAAAGCAAAGCACATCATGAAGAGTTGGGAAGACAAAGGATGAAGATTCAAGAGGCCTCTAAAGATATTGCAAAGTGGATAAATTCTATTCTAAATCCCCAGACAAGTTTCAATGAAGAAAGCACTAAAAAAGATGAAGAAACAGGAAAAAAAATGCATTAGAAGAAGGTGTTACGCACCCCGAGTGTGACGTTGTGTGCCCCGGGTGTCCAAAACAGTGTTGAAATTGCATTGTTTAAGGCACTACGCGCAAGACGCCTATCCCCACGGTGTGGGGCGCATGCGCACACGTGAAAAAACAACATTTTGTTGTTTTCTGATAGCGGGTTTGGGGAAAAAGCTCAGTTTTTTAGCCCAAACCCACTGGAAAATCAGCCTAAAAATACAACTTTCATTCATAATTATTCATTTAGAACAAAGAGGTTCTAGAGGAAGGAAAGAGCTAGGAGCATCAAGAGAGGAGTCTCTCCTCAACCTTCTTCTCTATATAGCAGTTTTATATATTTTGTAATTTGTCTTTCGTTACCATGAGTAGCTAAACCCTAATTGGATATGATTCTAAGATGAGACTTTATTTGTTCGTTAGACCAATTTAATTCGAGTCTTTTATTTAGTTATTTTATGAGTTCTATTTGATTTTTATATGCAAAAGTATTAATGCCTGAACAAAGCCATATGAAATATGACATACATAGGGAGTCTAATTGAATATAGAAACAGGTGGCGCAGACAATACGACCTGTGTCGCTGTCCCTGATCATCTTTCCTGAACGTTGCATTATAAACTCTATTCTTTCCCCTTGGTAAGGTAGATGAAATAGAGCTACCCGTTTGTAAAACTACCAAGGTAAGAAAGGGTTTCTGATGTACTTCTAAGATTCATTAACAAAGTTAAAACTTTTTTATGACAATTTAGGAATCTCAATTCTTTTATGTTTGAATTACCTCTGAGAGAGTAAGGTCCGACGGTATGTATTGCATAAAGGACCACATAGGATTGACGACCCTACGTCCTTAGAGCCTCTATAACCTTATTGTGATTAGTGGGTGCACAACTTGATAGCTAGAGGGACGTAACAATCCCACACACTCACCACCTAAATAGAAACCTTGTCTAATAACAGATATTTGCTTGTGTTTAATCCAACAAGGAAATAGAAGGTATTCGAAGAATCTTATCCGCCGCTAAAATTCTGTAATCAACTCCGGTTACTAAATCACTACTGCTATGCGCAATCAAATCAAACTTGCTAATTTCCCCTGATTTACTTGTTTTTATTTATATGTTTTAATTTTATTTTTTTAATAAGTATGCTTAACTTGCTTGACAACATTGAGGCACATTTCTTTAAACATTGAGGCACATTGCTTAACTTTAAACATTAAGTTAATAATCTATTTGACTAAATTTATCATACTTTTAAATGTGATTAATTAATAGATGCTTGAATTTCAATCGTTACAATAAAAATACAAGAGGAAATACTTTTTGCCACGTGCGTGTGTGTATACATATATATATAGGTTTTGCTAAAAGCCACTCATGAAGGTGTCTTTTAGCAACTCACACCTCAAGGTGTGATTTTCACTTTTTAGTTATAATTTTCTTAAAAGACACCTTCATAAAAGGTGTCTTCTAGCAAAACCCTATATATATAGACATTGTTGTATATATATAGACATTGTTGTATATCACGTAACAAAACCAAATGATCGGATTCAAATGGTGATGAGTTCCACTAAAGAACGAACCGTTCATGAGAATAGAACCCAAATTCGATAATGGGGTAGAACAATTTTCTTATCAAACTTTACTTATTTTTCGATCGAATTCCAAATTACTAAAACTCGTTTTCCTTAAAAACCAAAAGGTTAACACAAAAGAAATATCATGTCAACGATGAAAACGATACAAGGCATCGTGACATGTCCATGACAGGGTACCAATACACTGAACCCCTGGCGCCACCTTGAGTTTATTGTATTATTATAACACAAGTTGTTACATAGTTTTGTTTTTGAAATGATAGTTGCTCATAGTTTACTAGTCAATACCTTATCTCTCAACTATCTTTTCTTCCATATAAGGACTTATTAGCCTTGTAGAACTATAATAACTTCCCTTTTTTAGCGATGGCTACAAATGACTTGAAACTTTTGGGTGCTTGGTTCAGTCCATTTGTAGCTAGGGTACAAATTGCTCTTACCATCAAACGTGTAAATTATGAGAACATTGAAGAAACCCTGTATCCCAAAAGTGATTTGCTTCTTCAGTACAACCCCATACACAAAAAAATCCCAGTTCTCATTCATGGAGATAAACTCCTTTGTGAATCTGCAATAATAGTTGAATATATTGATGAAGTTTGGAAAAATAATGGCACTCCCTCTATCCTTCCTTCAAATGCTTATGATCGAGCCATTGCGAAATTTTGGGTTGCCTACATCGATGACAAGGTATTAATTTATTTATATTCTTTTTTTTGGGGTGAAAATTTTACATTACAATGACTACACCTCAATGAAGTTTTTATTTTATTTGCTAAGGGAAACATAATTAAAAAAAATTCAGCTGAAATGATTACTGAAAAAACATACTCAAATACCAGGTTGACTACTAATTACAGATGTGACATAGATTTATTTAGAACTTATAAATCTTGCCTACTTACGGTATAGTTTAGATATATATTTCAAAATGTTAGATAAGATGAGTTAGACTCAAGAGTTTATCTTTTTTTTTTAATGGCTTAGATAGATTAGAAACTTAGAAAAAAAAAGAGTAGAGAGAGTACAAAGGAGCACTCAAATCCAAACAACAAGTTGAAAAATAGAAAAGGCAAGAAAAATAATACTAGCGAGATACATATAGTAGTAACTTTGTTTTAGAAAACAACAATTATTTTTTCAAAAGTTTTATATTTAATATTAAATGTACAAGTTTTAATATAAAATTTCTATTTTAAATTTTTTAACATGTGCAAATTTGTACATGATAGAAAAACTCATAAATTAACGATTATTTTTATGAAATAAAGAACTATTTACCAATGTTTATATTTTCAAAAACATCATTTAATAAGAAAAAACACCATTTATAAATAATGATCATTTTTATGAAATAAAAAACTATTTGTCAATGTTTATATTCTCAAAAACATCATTTAATAAGAAAAAACACCATTTATAAATAACGATCATTTTTATGAAATAAAGAGCTATTTGTCAAGGTTTATATTTTCGAAAACATCATTTCATAAGAAAAATACCATTTATAAATTAATGATCATTTTTTATGAAATAAAGAGCTATTTGTCAAAGTTTATATTTCGAAAACATCATTTCATAAGAAAAAACACTATTTCATTGTTTATAAGAATCATATTAAAAAAATTACATTTTCTCATAAAAAAAATAATCCATATTCTTTGTTATATTCTTTGTTATGAGTAATAAAAATTCTGAAAAATTAAATTTTATTTCGTCGACGCCGTTAGTAAATAAGATTTAATTATTATAATTGTCAATGGTAAAAAATAAACCATTTTCTTTAAAAAAAATACTCATTTAATTATTAATTTAACGATTTAGGTGTACCATAGAAGTTACCTATATGAATACCGTGCAATATGGATCCGATTCAACTGTTGACCATCCTTTTTTTAATAAATTTTAATAAAATATTATTTATACTCTCTGTTTATATATCATAAAATTTATTTATTTTTACTAAAAATTGTAAATGGTAAATGTTCATCATCTTTATACCATTTTTAAGGAACCCTGTTAACACGAATAGGGCCAAACAATATCCCCGGTCAAATACAGCAAAAGGAAGACAGGAGGGTTAAAATCAACTGATGTCAACTCCCATTGTAACCATAATTAAGGTTTAAAATATTTTACGTTATTGAAAAAAGCTCAAATTTAGGTCTATAAAAAATTTAGTTTGTGTCTAATATGGACATTTTAAAAATGATCTAAAGATTATCCTTAACTAAAATGAGATCATTTTTAAAAATGAGATATTCATTTCCCTTACTTCCTACTAATCATATTGTTTCTCAATGTTTTTGGTGCAATTTTTTCCAATTGGGAGAGTAGTTGTGTGATTCCATGCGAAATGTTATATTTGCCCATGATGATGTGTCAATGAAGACATATTTTGAGAAACTGGAAGAAGTGCTTGTAACCTTGGAAGATTTGGTCAACAAAAGTACTAGTGAAGGAAATGATTTTATTGGAGGAAATAAGATTGGATTTGTTGATATTGCTTTTGGAAGTTTTTTGAGCTGGCTAAGGGTCATAGAGAAAATGGTAGGAAAAAATGCATTTGATGAAGTTAAAACTCCTACTTTGGTCAAATGGGCTGAATCTTTTGCTGCTGACCCTGCTGTGAAGGGAATTCTACCAGAAACTGATAAACTTATGGAGTGTGCCAAAGTTATGATACAAAGAGAGGTTGATGCTACTCCTAAGTAGATGAATGTGAGATAAACTTTTGTTTCAAATTGTTATCCAAATTTACTCTTTAGTTCACCAATTGAACTACTCACTAAACACAATTGTGATGGACTTGTATGCAAGAGTTGATTAAAATAAAATGATTAAACATCTTATTCCAATTAACTCCTTGCATAGTGATGCATTAATAGTACACATGTTTGTTTTAATTCAAGTTAGTTGAGATAAACTCAAAGTTGGATAAGATAAAACTACAACAATTTTGTTTTCTTACTGGCGGAATTAAATTTTCGGTAATGAAAAAAATCGCTAAGTAATACTTATTTATGGCGGATTGGTAACAAAACAAATCCCTTGAGAATACAGGTGCCGGTAATATTACTGGCGGAACTTTCTCTCAACAATGGAGAGGTAGTTCTGACAAAATATTATTGAGGGATTATTCACTCAGTCCTTACTGGCCGAACAATCTATCAATAATTATTGACGGAATAATCTGTCGGTAATGCACCACATTTCTTCCTACTAGATTCGTCCCATCATTACTGACGGATTTATCCGCATGTTGATGCAGATTTGCATTACTGACGAAAATTTTCGTCTGTGGTGCACTTCCCACTTTTTTATTTAAATTAAAGAAATAAAATTAAATAGACACAAATAAATTAAAGAAATAAAAAATTTAATTTGATAAGACGTAAATTAATTAAACGACATATCACCGTAATATTCGTACAGTTCATAAATAGTTTTCGTACAAAATCATAAATATTTCAATAATATTCAAACAATCCAGAAAACTAATAGAATAAACTTTTTTTTTTAAATCAACAAAATTATAAGATACCAAGCCTTCACAAGACGTGGAAAAGCAGGCAGTGAAAACAATACAAATTAGACTAAATCCGCGCGATGCGCGACAATTTACAAACAAATATAGAACTTTACAGATTCTTAAGGGAAAAATAACACATGATAATAATGTAGTTAGCGTACGTTATAGTAAAAAAAAAATGTAGTTGGTGTAATGTATTAAGAATAAAAAGAACAACGACCTTTGATAGAAAATGAATATGAGTTAGGATTATTGTTGGTAAGAATAAAAAATTTATCATTTTGGATTAATTACATCATTTTGGATAAAAAATTTAAAAGATAAACTTGTGTTGCATGCAATGTTCCATAAATCGAGTGTCAACTCAGAGGTAAACTCGATTTCTGGTAAAATCAGAATGTTTGACGAGTTTGACTCGAGTTAACTCGGTCAAACTCAGTAAAATCGGGTAAACTCGAGTAAAATCGAAATGTAAGTCTTTTTTTTTTTTTTTTTATAGTTTTATTAACAACTTTAGGAACTTGTGAAACTTGCCTTTTTGGATAGTTATAAGACTTAAGAGATTTATGATTTTGCAAGTTTATTTTGTATTTTGATGTTTAGTTAAACATAATATTTTATTATGGTGGTTGAAAACCTTTATAATTTAGTCATATTTTGCACTATTAGACTATTTATAATATTATATTAGTTTACATATGTCATGTAAATAATAAATTTTATTTAATTTTAATTTTAGGTAAACTCGTACGAGTTCTCAAGTCGAGTTTACGAGTCGAGTTTACCTAGGCAAAACGAGTTGAGGTAAACTCTCGAGTTGTAAAACTTTGACTGCATGTTTTGGGTGTTGTTCTTAGTTTTAGGCGTGTCGCTTTCCTCTAAGGTGAGTTGCGCATGCCTTATAAGATGCTTCCAAGAGAACCACAATGTTACTTGGACGGTAACTTGAGAAAGAGTTAGTCAATGTTGAAGGTGAAGGTCACTGGACCTAAACGATCAAGTTGAGCTAGGCATGCTAAAAGTGGAGCTTGTCTGGCCTGAATGATCAAGTTGTGCCAGACATGGTGAAAGTGGAGTCCATGTAACCTGGACGATCAAGCTGAGTTAGGCATGTTGAAGGTGGATCTCCTATGACCTGATCGATCAAGTTGAATTAAGCATGGTGAAAATGGAACTCATGTGACTTGAACGATCAAGCTGAGATAGACATGTTGAAGGTAGAGCTTATGTGGCCTGAGTGATCAAGTTGATTTAGGTGTATTGAAGGTGGAGCTAAGCTTGACATATTGAATCATGTATAATAAAATTCATGAGGTATATATGGTCCTCCATATCAGTCCATAAAACGTCAAGTTTGTCCAAACGTAAACCTTTGTTCTTCATATGATCGACTTGCATTAGTCTATTTCCAAATGTAATTAATGTAAAAAAAATAAAAAATAGATGTTCGGATTATTACAATATAAACGCAGAAGGAATACTTATTTATATATATATATATATATACACACACACACACATTTTTAGAGTACGTTAACGTACACAAAAAATGGCATCGAGACCTAACAAGATACCTGACCCCTGGTGCCACCTTGAATTTATTAGTTCATTAGTACACAAGTTTTTTGTTTTTTAAGGGTTATTAACTTATTACACAAGTTGTTAATAGTTTTGTTTTTGAAATGATAATTGTTCATAGTTTAATGGTTAATATCTTGTCTCTTGAACTTTCTTTTCTTTCCATATAAGGACTTCATATCCTTGTAGCTACAAATGACTTAAAACTTTTGGGTTCTTGGTTCAGTCCATTTGTAGCTAGGGTAAAAATTGCCCTTACCGTCAAAGGTGTGAATTATGAGAACATTGAAGAAACCTTGTATCCCAAAAGTGATTTGCTTCTTCAGTACAATCCCATACACAAACAAATCCCAGTTCTCATTCATGGAGATAAACTCCTTTGTGAATCTGCAATAATAGTTGAATATATTGATGAAGTTTGGAAAAATAATGGTACTCCCTCTATCCTTCCTTCAAATGCTTATGATCGAGCCATTGCGAAATTTTGGGTTGCCTACATCGATGACAAGGTATTAATTTTATTCCAATTTTTTAGTGAAAATTTTATGTTGCAATGACTACACCTTAATGAAATTTTTATATTTTATTCCCCTTTTATTGAGTATTTGTTAAGGGAAACTTAATTTCAAAATTTTCACTTGAAATGGTTATTGAAAAAACATAATTCAAATACCATGTTGACTACTAGCTAGAGATGTGGCATAGATTAGTTAGAACTTATATATCCTGCCTACTTACAGTATAGTTTATTTATCTATCAAAAGAAGAAGAAAAAACAATATAAGTTAGAATTTAGAATTTAGAGTTTATTCTTTTTATGGCTCATCTTAGCCAAATACTAGTTCAACAAATTTAAATATAGTAAGAAAATACAAATTTTACATTAATAATAATAATAATAATAATAATAATAATAATAATAATAAAAGATCTTTTTTTTGTCAAGTAATCTAGTTGTTAGAACTTACACATCTTAAATGTGGAGAAATGAGATGTCCGAGATTCGAACCCCGACCCCTACATATAATATGCAACATCGCTACCAATTGAAGTATTTTCACGTGGATTAATAAAAGAGAAGTTAATGGCTTATAGAAACTCATAACAATTGAATAAAGAGATTACAAGGAGCACTGAGTTAATGGTGTTAAAAAAATAAATAGAAAAGTACAAGAGGACAAGAAAGAAAAAAAATACTAGCAAGATACAATAAGAAACATAGGATTGTCTAATATAGACCCGATCTAATGGTACACCCTTCTATTTTTAATAAATTATAATAAAAAAATTTACTTTCTACTTTTTTATTATAACATTTATTTTTTATTTAAAATAATAAAGGTTCATCTTTATACATTTTTTAGGGATTCATATAGAACACAAGTAAGGCAATTGCCTGCCAGACAAAACCCCAAGTTAAACTGAGAAGAGGATGAGTTTAAGTCAACTAATGTTTGTCAAGTCCCATTGTAACCATAAGGGGTATAATATACTCTTCTTTTTTTTGAGAGGGGGGTTATAATATATTTTATCATTGAAAAATGTTAATTTTTTTTTGAGGAATCATTGAAAAATGTTAAACTCTAGGACTACAAAAAAATTAGCATAATTTAATGACCTTTCAAAATTGATGTAAAGGTCTTTACAATATTTTTAAGGCAAATGTTAACTTGTGCTCCAAGGGCACATGTTAAGAAACTTATTATAGAAATATACGCATTAAAAGTTGTGCAGTCAACTTCTTAAAAGTTAAATTATCATATTTTCAATGCAAAATTGTTCATTTTAAGTTCCTTAACATGTGTCTTTAGGGCACAAGATAACATGACTCTATTTTTAATTAAACAAACTATGTTGACAAAAAGGAAGGGCAAAATAATAATTTTTTTCTTTAAATTTGCTATAAATAATAAGATTGATCTTTGAACTGAGTCTATATTTAGTTGCCTCTAAAAAATTAATTTTGTCATAAATTTGACAAATATTATGTATTCTTAGTCCTGGGCAAAAAAAAAATACAAAAAAAAAAAATTGCAGTTTAAATTTTAATGACTAAAGGAATAAAAGAAATTGATAAATACATGTTACGGTCGTTTACGTTACTTTTTTCGACACATCATTGAAGTTATTTCTTTACAAATCATATAAGTTATTTAGTGATATAGATTAGCAATTTAATTTATTTTGGTTTTCAATTAGATATTTGAAGTCTCGGGATGGAAAATAACGTTTTCCCTCAAAAAAAACAAAAAACTACCATGTATGAGTATGACATTACCATATTTACGTTATATTGTCATTATGTAAAAAATATATATAAATCTTCCATGTATGACACTTCCTTCAACTATCACTTAACTCACCAAGCAAACTATCTAAGTGGGATGAAAAAAGAAGATCTTAGAGTTTAATAAATAATTATTTAAAAATATATTTTTTAACTAAAGATTATTTGGAGTTACCATATATAGGCACATAAGCGTCATAATTCATAACAGCCACATAAGTTTTTTTAATGGAGTTAAAAAAAAATAGCAACGACGTGTATATTTTAAGACTAGAAAAATCTTTTTTTTTTGTCTAATAGTCTAGAGGTTGGAGCTTACACAATTAAATGTGGAGAAACATTGCATAATTTATGCGGGGGGCAGGGTTAAGACTAGAAAAATCTTTTTTTTTTGTCTAATAGTCTAGTGGATGGAGCTCACACAATTAAATGTGGAGAAACATTGCATAATTTATGAGGGGCCAGGGTTAAGACTAGAAAAATCTGGTTGGGATAAAGAAAATTGAAGGACCAATATTATACAATTAAACAATTTAAAGGACAACATGATATATTTGGCTAAAGTATTTTTTTTGAGCGTAGTTGTGTGATTGCATGCGAAATGTTCTATTTGCTCGTGATGATGTCTCAATGAAGACACATTTTTAGCAAATGGAAGAAGTGTTTGCAACGTTGGAAGATCTTGTCAACAAGTGCAGTGAAGGAAAGGACTATTTTGGAGGAGATAAGATTGGATTTGTTGATATTGCTTTTGGGTGCTTGTTGGGCTGGTTGAGGATCTTAGAGAAAATGGTAGGAAAGAAACTATTTGATGAAGCTAAAACTCCTTCTTTGGTGAAATGGGCTGAATCTTTTGCTGCTGATCCTGCTGTGAAGGGAACTCTACCAGAAACTGATAAACTTATGGAGCATGCCAAAGCTTTGTTACAAAAACAGGTTGCTGCTTACCCTGCTGTGCAAGGAATTCTACCTAAATGAATGTGAGACTATGAAGCATTGATACGGACATAGATACGGACATTGACACTGGCACCGCTAATAATTTGAGAAAATAGTATAATTCAGTGTAATTATATATGCGTCGGTATCGTGTCGGTGTCGGACACAACACGTGTCCGACACTGGGACACACCTAATGCAAGAAGTGTTTGTGCTTCATCGGGATCACTTTTGTTTTAAAATTGTTCTCTAAATTTGCTTATTTTCCCTTTCTTTAATCTCCTTATAACTTGTCCCAAAATTCACAACTTGAACTACTTACTTGACACAGTTGTGATGGACTTGTATGCAAGAGTTGATTAATATTAAACACTTCTTTCCGAGTATTCTAGGCTGCATTTGAATTGGTTTACGAACAATTTAAGTCGACTTATTTATTGAAATACGCACTTTATAGGGTTATGAAAACATCTCTATGACTATATATTTATACTCTTTTTAGCTGATTTTGATCAACATGTTTATATGCTTCTTATAACTCATGAAAATAATTTGACCATATTTTCTTTTCAACAATAAAAATAGCTTATATGATAAGTGTTTATGCTACAAATGATTGATACAGTTGTTTTTCCTTATATCCTCCACCCTTTTTCATTCACTAAGAACAACGACAAAAAAGTCATAAATACCACATCGTAACGAGTGAAATAACATTATTAGGTCTAATGAATTTAGTGTTTATGTTTGTTGATTATCTAATAGTCGTCGTTCTTTTCAAAGATTAGTATATCCAACGAATCTAATATTGCATACAATATTTTTCAAGTGTTCCATGCTATACGCACTCTATTAATCTCAAATGTAAGTCGTTGAAGAATTTTGTTTCAACATTTGCAAAATCCCCCGAAAGCAATTTTGAGATAATGCAGAATGTAAATGGAAATTATAACAATGTGAGGCTAGTTTAATTAGCTAATACATATACTACAATGAATTTTCCTACTTTGAGTGCTCAATTCTCCTATGTAAGAAAATTAAGAGCTAGAATTCACCCAAAAAAAGTGCGAGACCTCTAATCACAATATTTGATGTTTAAAATGAATGAACTTGATGCATGTAGTGTTGATTAAACTCCAAGAGTTCCCCCAAACACTTCATAGAACAAGAACTGTCCTTAATGTTTCTAATGAACCACATTTAGACCGGATAGATTGTCTCTTGTATGCAGCATTCAGAGGAACTCTAAGAGAATACCAACAAATAATTATTGAGCTAAATATCTCCTTCACTTGCTTGTTTCTTGGTTAAACAATGAATGGAAGGTGCTCTATATATAGTAGAGAGAGACATTATTGTGTTCAAAGGACAAAGAAACATTGTTTGGTCATGCATAAAGTTAGTTTGTACCACATTCAAGAATGAACATAGTCGGGATATGTGACATTAGAAAGAAGATTAATCTTTGGTGATATGAAAGAAATATTCTTATTGTAGTTTGACATATTGTTATTAAGATCATCAAATAAAAAAAAAATATTCACGGGAATTTTAGGAAATAGTTATCTGACTTATGGTGTTGTAAGCTGATCAATGTCCCTTACTTATTTTGTTTACTTTCATTTCATGTGGTGATGAAATGTACCTATAACACAACACAATATATGTTCATTATGAATTTGGACCAATACTGAATAGAGATTTCCTAGCTAGCTGAATTTGGTCGCGATTCTGGGAAAATTGAGATCGCAAGAGAATAACATTGAAATTTATTGGTCGCGGTATATCTCCTTAGCTTTTCGAATAATTAATCTATGTATGCTGAACAATCTTTTTTAATCTTTTTCTTCCGTAAAAAAAAAAAAAAATTTAATCTTTTAATAATGAAACTATACTCCAACTTATTTAATGTCACAATCAAGTCTTCGCTCTATCAATATTGTTGGCCCAATTTTTTTATATATATACTTCCAATTACAATTTCCACCCTATTAGTTTTTCGGACGTCTTATTACTTTTTCCATCATATTAGTTTCTCTTGCATCTTTTTTTTTTCTTCTCAAAATACCTTTTACTTGGATTATATAATTCGAATATGTTTTGTACTCTATTACCAAATTGCCAAAAAAACCAAACTTTTAGCTTTATGAAAAAAATCAAAATAAGGGACAAAAATGTAATTTACTATCCTTATTAATTTTTCAATATCCGTATTAATTGCTATGAAAAGAAACTGAAGAAACAAACTTAATTTTTGGTGCATATTCTCGACCGAATCCCTCTCTCACTCTAACTAAATCCTTCTTCTTCTTGTTTCAAAAAAAATAAAAAAACCCTTCTTCTTCTTTTGATGAACTTCTGCAATTCAGGGTCAACCTTACATTTAAACTAATCTACCCAAGGTCTATGCTATAATCATCAAGTCCAAGACTTTCATCCTTTTCAATCTTGACTCCATCTCCAACCTTCTTGTCAGCAGCAACCTTCTCTTCAAGGTTAAGGTTTTCAACACGGAACAAAATATCATCTCCTATTAACTCATAACATGTCGTCCGACTTAGTTCATTATAGGCAATCATCATACCGACATATCTTTCATCCTATTCTTTTGCATCTTCTCGGCGGTGTTGTCTCCATAGCAAGGAAATGTGAGGAATTCAATAACCATCCTTCAAATATACCATCCTTCAAATATACCATCATTGAATGGTTGTAATTCACGTGTGCTAGACACATCACTTGGTTTCAATGCAAAGGTGCACCGCATAGAGGGAAAAACGTTTCTAATGCCCTTGTTTGATGGACAGTAGAACCACCACATGCTTGTCTATATGTGAATGAGGAAACTCATATCCGGCATGATCATACATTTATATGATGGAGCAGGATCAATACCATCACCAGTTAGAGTGTATAATACTTGGGTGAAGCAATTGTCTGACCCAATCAATCGGCGATAATGCTCACTTTCTCGTCAATCATTGATTGCCTCCACTCAAGGTGAGATAATGCTTCACCTGGAGATTTATCTATACATATAATTGTAATCAAAATAATTATAATCAAAATTTCATAAAAACTAAGGCTCGTAATTTTTATGCATTAGCGCAATAAGACGATGGCATGGATGGTGCTCGTCTAAACGCTAGTGTGTGTGACCGGAAGGAACCTGGAGATTAGCTAATTCAGTTAGAGTAAATAAACATGAAAAATGCGTTCATTAAAAAAGCATTTTCAGATAATGTTAAGAAATTTGTTAATTTAACATTTTCACATAATAAAAAAATATCATTTAGTCCAAGCCCGAGCCCAGACAAATAGCAGCGTCACACGTGTGATAGGAGTAGAAACATAAAATAAAGAAGACAATAAATCACAATGAAAAGGGGAAACACAATGATAGAACAAGTCATTTTAATGAGAAGATATATTTTGAATAGGATGTATACCTTTACGAGTAGTAATGGAAATGTCTATGGTCGGATCCGATAAAGGAGGTGGTGATGGAGAGTCTAGAATGACCTCAGTATCTAAAACAGGTGTTCGAACATGCACAACAAATGATGGTTGGACA
>Ga0315913_1004196_pt1 | contig 17420 bp, 13 predicted proteins | sample MpolsnodulesMG_FD_207736 | JGI IMG/M metagenome (GOLD analysis project Ga0315913, IMG submission 207736) | Medicago polymorpha root nodule microbial communities from Los Angeles, California, United States - small nodules | ecosystem: Host-associated > Plants > Roots > Nodule | place: USA... | reverse complement strand
CTATTTTTTTGTTACTTTTACTTTTGCATCCGCCACATGTTTGATTTAATGCTTATGTGAACTTTCATCTATAACTTGGTTTTCCAAGCAATGGCTTAAAAAGTTTATTTTGAATATCAACATCTCATTATATCATAGTTAAATACATTGAATCATTCATTTTGGTTTTTAAAGTGACAATTTTTTTTTTGTGGCTAAAATAGATTTTTAACACACATATTTTGTGTAGTGCAATCTAATATAGACATTTTTTCCATTCTTTCGGCTGAGCAAGTTGAGGAGAATATCAAAGTGTTAGCATGACGGTGGTTGCTTGGAAGAGTTACTTCAAATTCGTGTATGTATTACGAATTGACATGGGATCCTTTCAACTGCATAACAAGGTAATTTTGTGCATTCCCTATAAAAAAAGGTACTTTTGTGCATAATTTAGAGCTGCTATTTTGGAAATCTATTGTGTTTTCTCAGCTGTTATGGCCTATGAACTATTGTTGTACAACAAGTTTTCTGGTGTTACATTACTATAGCGGCAACATAGATGAGTTTATTCTTTTCTTGGGTTTTGATCTGTCTCCACGTGATCTAGTTGCAGCATAACGACTTTTATTCTACTATTTGCTCTGGTCTGCAAGCGCTTTATTAGTATAAAAAACATATTTTTAATTCACATTTATGTTGAGTGTTTGCATTGAATTCTCTTGCTTTTTGGTTCTTCTAATAGTTTGGTTTTCGATTTTAAAAAATTTAACACCACCAACATAGGATAAAGCAGGAGTATCAAAGTCATGTTTTGTTTGATAAGAAGAAATCTTACTTGATGTCACTCAGATTGTGTTATGTTATATTGATTTGGTTGCAGCTTACATGTTGATACAATTATGTCTTAATAATTGATATTTTTCCAAATTCATTATTTCAAGCCACTTCATAATTTTTGCCTATATAAGGGTGTTCTTGAAAACATGAAAGAACATGTTTTGTTTTTTTAACAAGAAAGACACATGTTTTGTTATTTACTTAACATATGAGTAAGCATATTCTATTTATAGATTTGGTGCAGCTTGCAATCTTATTCTCATCTAAATTTATAAAAACACATTGTCATAGAAAATGATGGTCTGATATTAATCCATTCACATTTTTAACCTTCATTATTAAGTCACTTATACAAAAATTCTATTAATGACTTAATTTATTTTGCAGATCTTTGGACTATGAAAATGCAATAGAGAGCAAGACCTATGTCATTTTGCAGCCATACATATATGTGTATATGCCGGGTTAGCAGAATTTCATCATAGCAAGTGACAATCGATAGGCAACAGCTGCTCTTCTTGGTTTACAAGGTTTGTTGATTACTGTGTTTAATTTAACATGAACATAAATATCATTTATATTTATCAGACAAACTCACAAAAGCCTTTATTTTCAATTTTCTTTTTGAATCTGCAATTGACAAATAGACGGATCAAATTGACGACGGTGTTGATTTCGACGAGTCTATACCAGCAAACCTTTCAAAACTGTGAGCATACCACATGGAGTTTGATAACTCTAAAGTAAGTGGCATTAGCTTATCATGAGAGTTGCATTAATTTGTTGAGTTTTGGTTGCACAAATAAGGGTAGATTTTTTTTGGGTAATGATGAATATTTTTTCCCTGTTCGTTGATTATGCAATGTTATCTTCATTTTTTAACTTGATCGCTATCATACTTTCTGCTAAGAAAGAGCAACATTGCCTTATCACTAGAGTTTCTTTATTTTGGTGAATTTTAATTGCAGTAATTATGATGATTTTTTTATTTTATTTTTCTCTTTGTTGATTATGCAATTGCTGTTTTTTTTTAACTTGATAGTATAAGGTGTTTTGTTATATTAAGTAAATTAGTAACATGTTTTCTATTATAATATATGTGATTAACGTTTTAGGTTTTGAGATGTGACTAACTAATAGTAATCATTTGCAAAAGTAGATATGTATGTATTGTCTTTGGTAAAATCTCTGTGATTACCAACAAATATTGATCATTTTTGCAAAAGCAGATATGTATATAGTGTCTTTTGTAAAATTTCTTTTGTTAAAATGTTATTGATCATTGTCCAATGGAACTAAGAGAATTTTGAATCAATCATACATGGTTCATTTTCAAATGTATATTGAGGCTAAACATGTGTTGTTGGTAATCCTTTTTATAATCATTTGAGGAATTATATTTTTGAATTTTTAATGGTATCTTCAATATTATAACCTATATCTTTCAATGGTGATAACAATTTCAAATCCATCTTTTGAATCCCTAATAACGGACATTGTTTTTTATTTTCATTTTCCTTAAATTTACAACATCTCATTCTCTTTTTTTATTCATTGATTTGGATTTGCAGTGAACGTTGTGTTTAATAGTGGATTATTTGCAAAGAGGTATTTGAAGGCAAAGGGGAGAACTCATGTCGTATTATCCCTCCTAAATTCGGGGTACTGTTTCAAATTTAGTGGAACTCATCAGATTTTACTTAAAATTAGTCATTGTGTTGAGATCATTGTTGTGGTGATTACATATGCAAAAGTGATTCCCAGTTATTATTATGGTGTGATGTGATATGATTTTTTTTATTTTATAGATTTTACTGACTTTATCTTGGTTCATTATGTTAAAGGATTTTATTTACTTGATTATATCTACAAGTATCTTACATTTTCTATATTTTGGCTAAGAAATTTATCGCACTCCAGTTGGATATGATTGTTTATTGCAGTCAATAGTGATTAGTGGTCCATGGACCACGGAAGATTGAGACTAATAGGAGAAAAATGCTATTTTTTGTCTAAGAGCTGCAACTAAATGAAGGATTGTTCTCAGTCCTTGAGTGAAAGGTTCTACACATTATATATCACATTTATAAATTTTCAGTGACCATTTTTAACACGATGGAGGCTATGCATCCACCGCTAAAGTCCTAAAATATCATGTCTTAAGATTGAAGATTCAATGTGATCAAGAGCATGATTTGACAGGTATTCTGACATAGAATCGCTTTGGTTATCTCATCTTTTGTTATCATTTTATTAGTTGAAAGTTTTCTTTTTATGATCTGTCATATTTTATTGAATTTTTTTTTCCTTTGGAAATGTAATATATTACAAACTTTGTACTGTAATTAGTTTTTATTTTATAGGTTTCAACTTGGCTACTTTTTTAGTTCAAACTTGAATAATTATTTTACACTTTGTACTCATTTATTATTTTAATTGTTTATATGGTTATAAAATTGGTTTCCTCTAAATTATGTTATAATTCTACTTACTTTTCTTTTTTTTTTTGTTATAAAAAACAAGTGAACAAGTTTAATATATTACGCTTCAAATCATTTTAACACTAAAATAAAAAATTTGGTAAGATTAAAATAACATTGAAGGGCATATTAAAACAAATTTTATTGCGATGTTGTATCTTTAATAATCTCATTGGTATTTATTGATACAGCTGTATATTTCATGGGTCAAAGGTTATTTATTGGTCTCTATTATAGCCGATAGGACCCGTGCGTTGCACGTGTCGGCCGTCTAGTAGAATCTTAAAAAGTATATAGATTGTCGTTTAGTTGTACCATCATTAATTGTTAATAATTACTCTTTGACGAAAATATGGATTTGATTGTATAAAACTAATAAACATCCACTAAAATTTACACATACAAGTGTGAGATATCGAATTCAAATTCAAATAAAAGTATCAAGTTTAATAATATCAACATTATCAATTGAGTAAACTCTGATACACACAAAAAAAATTGTATGCCACTCTTAATTAAACAAAAAAAATTGTCACATGCATATTTTGTATTTTTTTTGGGTTATATAAGTAAATGGTCCCCTTAAATATACCGACATTTGATTTTAGTCTCCCTAAAATATTCTTTAGGTTTTTGGTCCCTCTAAAAATTTTCATCTATGAAATCAGTCTATGTTCTGCATTGAGTATTACACTAGAGTTGGAACTAATTTCATAAATGAAAAATTTTAGAGGAACCAAAAAGCTATAGAATATTTTAGGAGAACTAAAATCAAATGTTGGTATATTTAGAAGAATTATTTACTTCTTTCCTCAAAAAACTATTTACTTATTTAGCCCCTATTTTTTTTTATCCTTTCTCTCATTGATGATTTGAATGAACGGCGTATAACAAATATCTTTTTCTTTTCTAGATAAAAGGAGTAATCATTTTCTCTTCAACTAAAATGTTAAAAAAGTTCTAAAAAAAGAAACTAAAATATTAAAAAAAAAAAAGTGTGAAAGTCTCATTTTGAAGCGGTGGAAATACAAAAAGACTATTCCCTAACTAGGCTTTCACACACTTATTTAACATTTTAGTTAAACAGCAAATGATTACTATTTTAAAGTGATGATTACTTTGAAAAGTGAACTCAATAATCATGAACAATTTGAGTACTAGTACTAATAATGTTACGCCTACTACTCCTTAATGAACGTCATATTTATATTTTAAAAAATTGTTGCTGCAACTTGCAATCTTGCAATGGGTGTTGTTCTTGACCACTCATGGTGCAATCAAGCAGGTTGCAGTTGTGACCTTTTGTGATGGTTTGGTTTGTAAATCTGAAAGGGTATGGCTTTATTAACTTGAAAGGGTCTGTGGCTACTTACGTGTTGACTCATCCCTCGATCTGGGTCAACGCGTTGAAACTGGTTTATTAGGTTTTCATGTGCCTGATTCTCTGATGTTTCAAGTCTGTTGAGATCTGTAGGTCTCAATGTGTCATGTTTACCTATAATCTGTACTATCTTTGGAAGTTATGCTAGAAACAACTTTTATGCATGCTGCGCTACTCAGGAGTTTGCTGGTACGTGGATCTTTTTACCATGCTGGTGGTAGATCTATTCGCCAACTTCAAACTCTTTTTGGTCTCTACAAATGTTCATTTTTCATTTTTTTTTACTTGGTTTCGTGCCCGTATGCGGGTTCGCTGAGTTGCAGTTGTGAGGAGTGTTTGTTTAATTATGATTGATTAGGGTAGGTTCACTTTGTTTGGTTTTACCACGTATATGGGTCAGGTCTAATGCCCCCAGCCTCTGTAACTTTTTTATTTATTTATATATTTCTTCCTTTTGCCTAAAAAAAAAAGAAGCTCTACGTCAAGTACATGAAGACAAACCTATAGCACCCTAATCTTAAACATGGACGAAGCTGAATCCCAATTGGTTGAAGTGTAATGTAGGTTACGCTCTTTACACAAATGAAAATGAAAACTGTTTTGGATTAGGCATATGTTCTGATGAAAGCTCGAGGCACTTTCTCCAAGCTCAACTGATGGGTTTCTCATCCATTAGTTTTGTGGTTGAATCTGAGGCTACTGTTCTTCAATTAGCAATTTAGATAGCAAGAGGTATGGGCTTGAATCCGGTAATTATTGAATGTGACAACCAAACTATCCTTAATGTTGTGTTTAGAATTTTGCTCTTTACCCAACAAAAATTGCTCGCTCCTAATTAAAAAGACGAAAATACCCATGCACATATTAAGTCACACTAATGTTAATTTTGTGTGAGTTAACTCACGTTAGTGTAAATTTCAACGTGAGTTAACTCACGTTTATTACAGGTCTGCGTGAGTTAACTTACGTTTATAGCAGACAGCAATTACTGCATTTAATGCAATGCAGTAACTGAACAGAATTACGTCAAGTCATAAATGACCCGTAATTACAACACATTCATAACTAAACCGAATTACGCCAGTTGAACAACATAATCACATAATCGCACAGAAACGATACAAAATACACAAATTCATCGTTAACGACGTGTAATCACACTTAATCACACGTAAACAATCCAAATTACACCAATTTGTCCTTAAATTTCCAAAATCACATCATCTCACATAAACGGTCAAAATTACACAAATTCATCGTTAAATTACACATAACATAAATTCATTAAAATTCAACATTACGGACACAAATTCGGAAAAAATTACACTATTACGCTTCAACTCATCGGACAAAAAGATACAAAGTGTTATTCTCAACCATTAACCTAAACATGTAATCAGCGTCACGATATCATCTTCGAGAATTTGTGGATGGTACACGGTCTTCCAAAAGTCCTCTTCCTTATCCTCCCCCAAGTCAATGTCTGGCACATTTACTACTACATCATATGTTCTTTGATTTTCACCGATATGGATAAAGTATCTGTCAAGTTGTGCCTTCAACTCGTCCAACTTGTCGGTGGGGGTTACAAAGAACCTAACCCTCTTTTTCACGGCTTCATAAATGACATGAACTTCAACTTGACCTTGTGCATCTTCAGACATGTTTCACTTCACAAAATATAATGAAAAATAAATATGAGAGAAAAAAGATAAAATAAATAGTTGAATGATTAGAGACAAAAAATGCGAGCAATAATTGGTGTGACATAACCGGCCAAAAAAAAAATACACTTCATATATTTATATAATATATATAGGGGTTTGCTAGGATACACCCACTAGTTTTTATTAAGGTGTGTTTTAGCAAAGATATAACTAAAAAGTTGTTAAATACACCTTATGGTGAATGATGTAAAACACTCCTTCTAAAAAGTAAGTGGGTGTATGTTAGCAACTCCTATAGGCATTTGCTAGAATACATCTACTTATTTTTTAGAACGTGCGTTTTAGCAAGTTATAACTAAAAAGTAGTTAAATACACCTTAAGGTGTAGCTTGCGAACATAAAAACTAGTGGGTGTGTTCTAGCAAATCACACACACACACACACACACACACACACACACACACACACACACACACACACACACACACACACACACACACACACACACACACACACACACACACACACACACACACACATATATATATATAATAGTAGTTACATATTGGCCAAAAATATCCAAATTACATAACCAGCCACCAAAAAATATGTCGGTGTAATACCACCAAAAAATGGGACGAACACTGACGGACCAAAAAGTGTCATAACCTATCTAACTAGACTAGTGATAGTGCATAATCAACGTCTTCATCAATGACTTCGAAATCTTGCTTTGGTTTTTCCGGAGCTGGAGTGTCACACATAATAGGATTGTGCTCATTTGTCGGTTTCTTCGGCTCCTTAGACATGAGGTCATTGAAGGCATCTTGTCTATCCATAAAAGCAAAATGTCATTTCTCCGCCTCACCAATCTTGTTGTTCATCCACTCCGTACAAGGCGGTGGTAGCGGACAATCTTCTTTCAACAAAACATGAAGAAAATGGTCGGGAATTAAGCAAAGACACAAGATGTTGGAATGTGGCTTAAGTGGTGGAGCACTTCGGATTGGAAAATATGTCTCACATATAACTATTTCGGGCAGAGTCAATAGAACATCGGCTCTATTGTAGCAATGATGTGACCCATATCCGGAGTTGTCAATAAATTTTCTTCCGGCGCAGTGCCACTTCTACTTGTTGGAGGGTGTAAACCATCCAAGATAACTTTAAAACGCTTCTCGGTAGCATATATCGGCAAATAGTCACTCTTATGACTTTTCAACTCATTAATAAATGAATGGCGAACCAAAACATGATTTTCCTCATCCATTTCCAAGTGCCTAGCTATGACCCCGAATCCACAATTACCATCCCCTTAACATTCACAATAGCTTCAATGTAAAGTCTCACGATCATTGGAATTTGTGAAATGTATGGTATATTCAAATAAGGTTTTGGTTTTGAAGTTGGCATTGAAGCTTGTGAGCGGGAGCAAGTGTCAAGATGTGCACCTTTACTCTTTGGAACATTACCCTTGGCTTGTGAGCATTGACTATCGGGATTTCGAGAATCAATAGTCTCCCACCTAGAGGGGATTCGACCCGTGGACCTCGTTTTCGGTGTAGACTTCACCCTTTTAGGTGCTCCCTTGGTTACCACTTTTCTCGAAGGTGGCTTCAACATTGTGTCCTCCGGAAATCCTAGTTCACCCAACTTTTCTTTGATGTGGAGTTTCATCTTGTAAGGGGCCCTCTTGAGACGTTCTTGAACGGCGTTCCATTCCTCCATAACAGAAAAATGTGCATCAACCTCTTCTTCAATTACACTTAACCTTTGCCAATGAGGGTGTATTTCATCCAATAGAATAGGCATTTTTTTCTTTCTCTTCTCGGCAATAATAGAAGCACAAAGCAACCCAAACGTTGTCATTTGCACACAACCACAATCTTCTTTAGCAAAGCCGAATGTCCTAGAGAGTTGTAATTCTTCATTAATAAAACCCAAAGAGGCTATAGACACATATCCCTCCAACTCCGAGAATAATTTATGTTTTTTGTATTTGTGTACCATGACAGTTATGCTCCTCCCAAAACTTCTTTGTATCTCACTTAACTGGTTTTTCAACATTTTGTCAATTTCATCCCAACATGATGCCAAATCTCCCACACTACTCCTCAAATATATTTTTTAGTGTCCATGTGCTGGTTCAACAATGGTTGTGGTTCTACACCCTAGATGCAAGAATTTATTCGTCCATGCCCTCACAAAATGCTTCTTAAGGGGCAAAACTGTGGTTTCAACATATTTAACAAACATTGGAAATAGTTCGCATACCTCGTATTTGAATTTCAACCATGCAATTGCATATGAATCCTCGGTAGGAGAGTTAGCCACATCTCTCAAAGCCCTCACTATTTTCTTAATAAGATAACAATGCTTCTCATCATTCGCTTCCTTCACATCTTTATCAACAACTTTTTCATTTGTAGGCTTCGCTTTGACTCTACAATCCGTGATGCACTTAGCTTTAACATTCTTCTCAATATGAAAATAGCAAAGTATATGGTCTGTTTTAGGGAGAACTTTGGCAACGACATTCATCAAAGCGGTGTCCCTATCGGTGACAACCACCTTAGGCATGTTGAGTTTTGAGCTCAAAAAACCAACCAACATCTCAAGTGCCCAAGTAATGTTATTCTCTTGTTCAAAGGAAAGAAAGGCAAACGCAACCGAATACGTCATTTTGGTAGAGGTGACACCAACAATCTCAAGTAATGGCATTCAATAGGTATTGGTTTTGTAAGTGGAGTCCATGACCAAAACGGTGGGGAAAGTGTTAAGCATATTAATTGACTCCGGATGAGCAAAAAATAAGTCTTCAAGAGTGGTTTCCTCACTATTTGCTCTTGTGAAATAGACGTATTTATGCTTCTCCAACTTTGAAATCATGTATTGCATCTCTGTCTTGTCCTCTCTTTGCCCCTTTCGCCATCTAGTTCGTACATTGTACACTTGTTTGATGATTGTCACACTTTCTTTGTTTTTTTCCTTCAAATCCGTGAGAATATTCCTAGCCGCCGCCAAACTCTTTATCATGTCGATAACTCTTTGCTTCTCCTCCGCTTTTAGTCGACCCGCCAGAAGATGGTCGGTTAGCTTTGGCGCCAACTCATGGTTGTGAATTCCACAAAGCATTGCAATCCATCAATCTTGTGTATTCTTCTCAAAGAAGCATTTCAACCTAAACGAACATTCACATTTCCTTGAGCTCGTGTCTTCAAGCTTCGGTTTCTTCCTCGTCTTAGGTGGCTTGTATTCACCCCTCCTTTCACATTGCATCGTCAAGTATGGCCTTATTAAACTAGATTTATCTATAGAAATAGTAAATTCGGCCCTTGCCTCTTTTCGACGAACCCAACCAAGTAATGACCTGATGTTCACTTCAATAACACGAACACTGGTAGTTGCCGATTTAGGTTTTTTATCAAAGTTACCGGTAGGTACCGGTTTTGGTTTTCCTTGGTTGTGACCAATTTGAGCTTAAAAAAGAATTTTGACTTTAAACTTGACATCTACATTTGGTTTGACATCGCCGGATGCTACAGTGGAACCTACGCCTACACCGAAAGCTTCAATTTTGGCCAGTTTTGGTTCAACACCATCATCCGCCACATTTTCAACCATATCACTCTATGTCTATTAATAAAGAAATAGCAAGGAAAAATAAATAAATAACTTGTGCAGCAAGCAAACAAAGGAAAAAAGTGGCGCAAAAATTCAAAAACTGGGCATCACAGTAACTTGACTTAAGTCACGCTAGTGTTAACTTTTTGCGTGAGTTAACTCACGCATCCCATACAACTGGCGTGACGCTAAGCCCTATCATCTACTTCAAAAAATGACGAACCAACCAGTAAAACCATTAAAAACGGATGAGTTTAGATGATACATTACCTGTTCTTTGATGATTGATGAGCGTAGAAATTTGCTTCATGACGATTTGCAATGATTTGGAATGAAGATTTTGACCCAAAAAATCGCACTTTTTGGGTTTTTGGAGGTGGAGGGAAAGAAAAATGGAGTTGTGAATATGACTGTTGGGTTTTGTTCAAAAAAGTATTCAACGTTAGTTAACTCACGCAGAGGAAAAATGGTAATTTTAGTTGGGAGCGAGCAATTTTTGTTGTGTAAAGAGCATAATTCTTGTGCTTAATGGTTGTACTTATCATAATGAACTTGATACTTTAGTTTCCAATTGTAGATCTCAACTATCCCTTGATGCTAGTTTCAATCTAGCTTTTACCCAAAATCAAGCTAATAAAGTCGGTCGTAATTTTTTTCTAAAACTCAGTATCTGATCCAAGAACCGACTAATCTAAGGGGACCAATCCTACTGTCCAGTCACGGATGATCCATTTAAAGTTGGACTTGTCCACCGAAATTGACACTAGAGATAATCGAACCTAAGACCTTCAGAGGAGCACACTACAATATCTCAAGTGAACCACTAGGCCAACCACATAATCTTGTAAGAGCTTCATAATACTATTTCAGTCTAGCTCTATTATATTTTACTCTCCTTTTTGTATTCATACTATTATTATGAATGGGATATGAGATAAGCTTGTTTTGCCTAAAAAGAATCTAAATCATGACATGCTTATTAATTTACGATATAAATCATGACATACTTCAAACGATAAAAATAGATATTCCATTTGTTAATTTTGAAAGTAAATTTTATGAATTCAAATAAACCTTATGCAGTTTACACTGGAAAAGCAAACACAAAAAGCATATAATTAAACTAGTTTAAACACCATATAAATTGCTCTTAGGAACATCAAAGTTTTATGATCAAAATTCTAAGCGATCCACGTCATAATTTCTCCAGCCGCATGCTTGTAAGTTTCCTCCATTGAGTTTGCGTCATGTGAAGCTTGTTTTGCCTGCAAAATTAACACAATTCAGTTGAGCTATTCAGACTCGTACTACTCAAGAAAATGCATTACATAATTTATTTTTGAATTTTCTTTCTTTTGGTTTGCTGAATATTCAATTCTTTTTAATGAATTAATAAGATGTTATAACATATTTGTTGTGGAATAGGCCAAATACAAATAATTTTGAAAGATAAACAATTTATTCATCACTGAAATAGTTCAAAAATGTGTTAATATAAAAAAATGATAAAGAGGAGAGAAGGTTTGAAACTTACATGAGCCATAATCATGTAGAAGTTTCCATTTGCATTGCACATAATGTTGGCAGAAATAACATCAACCTTATGTTTCTCCAACACCAAAGCAATTGTGGTCAAGAGACCAGGCTTCTTAGTTGCACAAATGCAAAATTGTGCTTCACCACCACATATGTTAAGCACAACATTTTGAGAAGACCATGTTTGAAAACCTACTTGTTGTGGTGGAGGTATTGAAAATGCATTTGAAGGATTTGAAGTTACAATTGCACTAGACAAGTTATTATTATAACTTGAAGATCCTTGATCAGCTAAGAATGCTTCCCTTGATTCATAGGGATGCCACTGTGAGTTGATCACAGATGACTCACTCCCAAATGGGGATACAGCTTTGAACCTTTCTTGCTTCTTCTTTTCAAGCTTTTCCTTAATTTCTTCCAGATTTTTAATGTGCTTCACTGCTGCATCCACAATGGTTGATTTATCAGCCTGTAAAATAACAAAATCAAATTAAACATCTTCATTAGTAAATAAGTAATTGTGACATTAAAGTTATTATAATCTAATATTTGTCTTGAGGTGGAAATAAGTTCTAGTCATGATACATGAAAATTCCTCCAAGAAAATTATTTATTTCAGTGTTTTAAATCACTCATCTAATTTTTCACCAATGCCATTGACTTAAATTTTCTTAGGTAGCAACAAAAAATATTGTTGTTATTATTATTATCAATTATAATTATATTGATTATTATTAATAGAAAAATAAAAAATTAAAATAAAGACTTCTAGTCCATGGGTTGGCTCTAATACTGTGTGCCCCAAATAAATGAATACTATCAAACAATGTCTAATTAAAATAAAATTATTTTCTCTTTTCAAGTGTGAATATAATAGCCTTTTTTTGTAATTGTGTTGACTCATTAGTCTCTTTAGCTACACCTCAACCATAAGATTTATCTGACAATTGAGATGAATGTATTATCTCATATTGTGACTCAATTGTTGGATTAATCTCACGATTAAGATTGAGTTTTAGATTACCCAAAGCTTAAGTAGTTAATGAACTCCACAAAGGACGAACTGTTCAGGAGAACCCCGAGTTCCATTTCTGAGTGGAACAATTTTTGGTTAAGTTGTACTTACTTCACAACCGAAGGTTAACGCAAGAAGAAAATTGACTTTTAGATTAATTAGTTCAACAATCAAGGTGCAATCAAAGATACTAATCATAGTAAACGATCCAAGTTTGACATTGTATGCGGGCAAGATCCCTATCTATGGTAGCGAGAAGGATCGAATTTTAAGAACCCTAGTGGATCTAGTGCGTGAAAATTGAGTATTTTCTATTGCCCCTTTAAGAACCCTAGCTAGATGGGGAATTTTAAGGATCGTGATCAAGAAAAAGAAATACAACTTTTGTCGTTACCCTAGCTTATATGAGTGTTATTTTTATTATTTTTTTAACCTGATCGAGAAGGAGAAAGTTCAAATAGTATAGTGAGAAAATAGAGAGATGTTTGTGTTCTGAATATATTTTTGTATGTGCCAAATTGGAAAAGATATAGAAAAGATAAGAAACATGACATATATGATTTTGATAAACTTAGGGAAAAAGGAAATACTTGATTTTCAAACGATTAAAATTATTATGATCATGCAAATATTATCTTTGAAATGATTGAAGATGAAAATGAATTTACCTTAGAAGGAAGTTCAGGAAGCAAGGCATGAAGGCTATCAAACATGTTCCTCATTTTCTTTCTCCTTTCTCTTTCAGTCAGTATGTGCATTTCATGATCAAAATCACGATACTTTTTATCTTTTTCTTCATCAGTTGTAATATTATTCTCAGTTCTAATTACAACCCCACCCCGATTTCTCTTCTTGCTCACAGAAGCTTCTCCTTCGTTGATTCCTTCATTCTGGTTCAATGGTTTTGTGTGGAATCTTTGTTTGCTACTCTCACCTAAGTTATGATCAGAATTTGGAAGATCACCCAATGGATGATTTTCCCAAATGAAACCTGTCTGAACACCTTGATCATGATCTACATTCATGGCCATGTTTGTGATGTGAGAAGAACATAAAAAGAAGAGGAGGAGAATGATGTATTTATATACAAAAGTATGGTAGATTTTAGTTGAAGTTTCTTAGAAAAAATATTAAAATATGAAAATTGAAATGATTAGTTTGGTTTAGAAACTTCCAAATTACAATCATAAGACAGTTGTTTTTACTATGAATCTTGACAAATACATATAAATTAATTATATTAGTATTTATCATTAAAAAAATACATACTAGAACTAAGAATTGTGTATAACAAATGAAAACTATTTGATGGTATACACCGTGAGAGAAAGAGAAAATGAGAGTCATGTGATAGATGTAATAGGGTAGTGATGTGATAGGAAAAGAAATAGATATATAGATAAAATGAGATGTTGAATGAGTGTTGAAAAATATGAGATATACATGTATCATTGTTGATAACAAATACAACCGATATCTCACCACAAGTATACCACTAACACTACTTTCTTGTGCTTAGTAGTTAGTACAACTTATTTCATTTTTACAAAATTAATAATTCAAATATTCAAAAGTTAAAACTAATTAGTTTTATTAATAAGAACTAATTTTTTTATCGAATATGATGACATCAAACTCTTTTTTTTTTGTCAAGTAGTCTAGTGGCGAGAAATTCTATTTTTAAGGAGAATAAGTGAGGTGTCCAGGGTTCGAACTCCAGCCTCTAACAATAACATCAAACTCTTACCACTAAGCTGACATTTGAGGGACAAAATATTTTGTTTACGAAAATCTTTTTATAATTTATAATTTATACAAAGAATATTTTACTAAAATTTTTTAGTTATAAATTCTTTTTCAATTTCCATTATGGAATTTTTTTTTTTTTTGTGGTGGCCGGGATTCGAACCCCAAACCTTGCATGTTTATTTTTTTCTTTCTAATCACATCAAGTCTACCTTTAACATAGTTTCCTATGAAATTAATACATACTAGTACGAACATACATAATTTCCTCTCTCTAAACAAATACAAAATTGAGTCAAAAAACAAATACAAAATATAGCTTATTTAATTGTTTTCTTTACAATTAACTTGTAATGTATATAACAGTTATTTTACAGCTGTTTTACATGAGTTATTTTGGAATATTTAAATTTTAAAAATATAAATTCAAATTAATTTTTTTTTAAAAATGAATAAATTAATGTACTTTTTGAAAGTAAATCGATTTTATTAAAAAGTGTTTATTCTGCATTACATTTCCATACAGTGAAATGATATATCCCGTAACCATTTTTGTTCTTTTCTTCTAGTTTAAATGATGATGGATTTTTATTCTTTTTTTTTTTTGGTACAAAGATTTTTGTTCTTTTCTACACTATACGCAAGAGTACAGTCTTAACTGTATTCTTAACCAAAGAGAAAGAATTATGCGAATGTTGTGAGTATATTTAATGATGATTTAGGTGCATGTTGTCAGCATTATATTCACCTTTATATTGATGATGATATCATCTGTTCACCGTCCATTTTTTGATTAAAATGATACAAAACAATTATCAAAATAATTTTGAACTAGAAGAAATGTGCCACGATAAAAAATACTTCTACATAGGACAAAAACTTTTAGAATTATATTCCTTCATAAATACATAAAGCTATTGCTAAAATGATACATTAATTGATGTTATACGCTCTTAAAAAATGGAGTATGTTCCTTTTATCTAGAAAAGAAAAGGATATTTTTATATTTAAATTTGACATGGGTTAACAATTTATATATAAAAATGTAAATATTTAAATATTTAACAATTTAAAAATAATTTTGAAAAAGTAAAATAAATTCTTTTTCTTAATATCCGTAAATTTTGTAAGTTTGTCTTATAGAAACGTTTCAAAATGGAGATTTGCGTGTTATGTTTTTTGTTAATTAACATAATGCCAACTAATGAGTAATGATTAGTAAGTTGGAACAAATCTAATCATCAAAGGGTAAGTATTGCAAGACTGGTTTTACGATTTACGTTTTGATTAATGAGTAGTTTTCTACTTTCTAGTGTGCTCAAGTCGTGTTGTGTATAGTTTCATACTACTGCTAAACTAAGGGCGTAGCATATACGCCACCCATCACCAAAACCACCTTGCTTTCATATCACCAGTTTTTTCCGTTTCATCTTCTTTCTTCTTATTCTAAAAGCTTGTAAGGTTATGCAATTGTTTAACCCTAATTCAATGCCTTAATTCCCTCCTTAGTAACTAAACCTAGCTTCCTTAAGAAGCTTTTACACATGTACCTAATCCCACCCTAATTAAATGCCTTAATTATCTCCTTAACAAAATGTGCAAGTCGCGGCGCTCTAGAAGTCATTGTAAAGCAAAATTGCACCCTTCAATGTTTTTTTTCTTCTCATTCCTTCTCTACGTTTAGGATTTTGGATTGGTTTTTCTCAAACAAATCAAGTTCAGACTAATAACTCAAACAATCTCGTCCACCTCACTCATGGACATTCAAACAACAAGAATTCTCTCCAGTCACCACTCTCTCAGTCGTCGGCGCTCTCTCCCGTTGCCTCTCTTTCCCGTCGCCGCTCTCTCTCTCTCTCTCTCTCTCTCTCTCTCCCTCCGTCTCGAACATTAATTTTGTTTTCTTCCTTTGTTGTTCAGGTTTGTGGATTTTGTGAAGTTTCTTTCAAGGAAACCGATTTACCCAATTCTACTCTCATCACCCTTCACCTCCAATTTCCTTCTTCAACTCAATTCATCGTTGGTTGTTAATAGAATGGGGCCTGAATAATTGCTCAGATTATTACCACTAATTGGCTATTTTTGTTGTATTTTCCTTTTTATTAATTTGTTTTAACTGATGGGGGCTGGTGTTTTCGTTTTCCAGATTTTTTTTCCTTCTTAAAAAGGATTCTGGAAGGTTTATATCTATATCAGTGACAACTTGATGACTGCATTGTAAGATGGATAGGCCCAAGGTAAACAATGGTTGTTTAATTTGTTGAACTATAACATTTTCTTCATAGGATTTATGTTAGCATTCATTTGATTTTTTAACCATTCTAAAACATATGTGTTCTATTGGTTTTTACAAGTATTTGTTATTGTCTAATGAGGAATAAAAATTCATTTTGTCTTGAAGGTTGAGGAATTGATTAGGAGGCTGCATTTAACTTTGGGATTTCTTGTGGAAATTTCTGATGGTATTTATAGGTTTCATATCTTGATCATTTCATTTTGCAAGTTTGAATCTTTTTCTTATAAATATTTTCAAGCAATTTGAGATTTAAGAAATGCCACTAATTGATCCAAATCACTTTTTAAGTGTACTATTTTTTTGTTACTTTTACTTTTGCATCTGCCACATGTTTGATTTAATGCTTATGTGAACTTTCATCTATAACTTGGTTTTCCAAGCAATGGCTTAAAAATTTTATTTTGAATATCAACATCTCATTATATCATGGTTAAATACATTGAATCATTCATTTTGGTTTTTAAAGTGACAATTTTTTTTGTGGCTAAAATAGATTTTTTAACATGAACATAAATATCGTTTATATTTATTAAACAAACTCACAAAAGCCTTTATTTTTAATTTTCTTTTTGAATCTGCAATTGACACATAGACGGATCAAATTGACGACGGTGTTGATTTCGACGAGTCTATACCAGCAAACCTTTCAAAACTGGGAACATACCACATGGAGTTTGATAACTCTAAAGTAAGTGACATTGGCTTATCATGAGAGTTGCATTAATTTGTTGAGTTTTGGTTGCACAAATAAATGTAGATTTTTTTTGGGTAATGATGAATATTTTTTCCCTGTTCGTTGATTATGCAATGTTATCTTCATTTTTTAACTTGATCGCTATCATACTTTCTGCTAAGAAAG
>Ga0315913_1004191_pt1 | contig 17430 bp, 10 predicted proteins | sample MpolsnodulesMG_FD_207736 | JGI IMG/M metagenome (GOLD analysis project Ga0315913, IMG submission 207736) | Medicago polymorpha root nodule microbial communities from Los Angeles, California, United States - small nodules | ecosystem: Host-associated > Plants > Roots > Nodule | place: USA... | reverse complement strand
AACTCACTCAGACTCTGAACTACTTCAGACTCTGAACCTGAGGACAATTATCTAGAACGTAAAAGAAGAAGTTTCCAAAAACACAATTCAACCCCCCCTTCTTGTGGTTTTTCTCACCTTCATACAAAAGTGCCATAAATCTTCATTAAAATTACTACTTCCTCGCACTTATCAATGCTTCTTGTAAAGTTTCTTCTGAGCAGGAGTATGTTTCTTTCTATCAATAGCAGCTCCTTCTTCAACAAGGACCAAGTCACCAACACCATCTTCAAGAATGTCCCACAGTTCTTCATCTAAACTCATGACATAACTGTAGAAGTTGGTTTTCCACCAAGAGAACTCTTCAGGATCTCCATTAAACTTTGGAACTTTACCAGAGTCAGCTTTCTTATTACCATAATCATATGGCATAACATTGTTGTTCTGACCAGAACCAGAAGTGGAGTCTTCACCATACATGTTTTTCTCAAGTCTTTTTCTGTTACACTGTTACGTGTTAAGGCAACAGACCAAGGCTCTAGATACCAATTGAAGGTGAGAAAAACACAAGAAGGGGGGTTGAATTGTGTTAGTTTTTTCTTCGTTTTCTCCTACTGAAGTCACTATTCAAAACCAGATAGAATTCAGCTTTTGAGGTGATGTTCAGAATCTAAATGTAGCAGATAAAACAGAGAGAGGGAGAGGGAGGGAGAGAGAGAGAGAGAGAGAGAGAGAGAGAGAGGGGAAAGACACAAAGCAATTATACAGGTTCCTTCCACAAACCTGAAGTAGTTATGTCCCCCATGCACTTCCAAGGGTAGTTCACTAAAAATGTAATATCTGATTACAAATGCTCACTGCTAAAACTAGCAAGAGACTTCAAACTACTCAAGCACAACTGCAAGAGATTTCCTATGCTCCTGAACTAAATCAAGAGACTTCTTATGCTCAAGTACAACTGCAAGAGACTTCTATTCAAACAGAATTACAAAGAAATTTGTTTGAGGTTGAACACTTGATATACAATCAGTGGTGTTCACAATACAAATCAGATACAGACTCTTAAGACTCTAGAATTTCTAAGATATCAAAGCTGTTAAGAAATTTTAAATGAACTTTGATGTGAAACAATTTCAGCAGAGTTTTTGGCACTTGTAAATTGTTGTATGAGTCTTGAGTGTCCAAACAGTAGGTCTTCACTCCTTTATATAGAGGTGTGAAAGATACGTTGGAAATTGCCAGCACATCAAAAAAGTGTTGTTTGAAGCTTGATCAAATCACCAATGATCTTATGCCTGATTTGGTTATTGTCCTATGAAGTAGCAATTTCAAATCCATTCCAAGTCTGGAGGAACACTGGTGCAGGCATAGCTGTTGTTCTTGTCCTGTTGCAGACACAAAACAGAGTAGTGGAGATAGTGGTTGTACACTTCATACAATTGTCCTTTTTCAACATTCTCCAAAGAATAAGCATCCAATGTCTTCAAATCCATTTGAATTAGTCGTTGCTTTATTCTTTCAGTCTTTTGCAATGATAGGCGTGATTAAATCTTCATTTGAACAACATTTGAAGTTCTTTAGTCTTCCAGCTTCTGAGGAGAGTGCTTCTGATGACGTCAACTTCTTCAGGACCACTTGTCTTCAGAACCTCTTTTCTTCAGATGCTTCAAGCTTCCTTCTTGTTGATTCCATTGCTCTCATTTGTTATTTCAGAACCTATGCTTTAACTAAGACACTGAAAATTTTGTCTATGGTCCTGCACACTTGAACAAATATTAGCATATCCAATTGACAATTTTTTAATACATTGTTATCATCAAAACTCAAAGGGTAATGTTAAACACATTTTGTTCCAACATTGGCCCCCCAAGGCCAATTTTTGGTAAAAAAAATAAAATAACACGTGACACCTCACTTAGGGTGCCACGTCAGCGTAGATCGAGTCAAAATTGGCATTGTGGGCCAAAACTGTCACAGATATCAAACTTAGGGGTGGTTTTGTAGTTTTTTTAGGGGGCCAAAATCGCAACTTTGAAAAAGTTAGGGGGCTAAAACTGCTATTAAACCTTTTATTTATTCTCAAATGTGTTGAGGACTTCTTGAAGAATATAATTTAGTCAACATATGTCAAGTTTTATCCGGTTTATCATCACGGTAATTATACAATACTTTACAATAGATAGAATATACTTATAATTTTATTAATTATGGAAAATTCTATGGTGAAGTCGTGAAAATTACTTTTTTGATGAAGTTAACACTATAACATCAAAATTGTAGTGAGTAACACCCCACTGTTAGTACAGTGGCATCAAAAGTTCAATCCTCATAGTATCATCAATTCATCAGATTAACAAGACTACACTTAATCTAATTTTATTCTACCTTATTTTAAGTGTAACACCCCACAAAGTGTAACACTCAAGACTATCACATAATATCATCAAATTTGTTTACATGTTAAAGATGTCAACGATAAAATAGTATCTGTAAGTCCAAAATGTTGCAAGCATTACTAGATGAATTACTATTGATCATTAATCAGTAATCAACAATTTAAAAATGAATCAAACATTAAAATTAAAATTAACTTTTTCAAAAAAGTCAGTTTCCTCACAGCACCATAGAAGCTCCCATTTATTATATACTTACTTAATCTGTCTAAGAGTGTACCTCTATTCTAAATTCTTTTAATTACAAAGAAACAGAAACCCCACTAATCATTCAAAATTCAAAAGATCTTCACGTATATACGTGACAGAAATAAAGAATAGGGCAGACGCCCAATGAATATACATCTAAACTTTTCAAATCAAGAGCAATTTCTTTAATTTGTCAATTTAATTGGGCTGCATCAATACTCAAACCACAATATAGAATAAATTATTTTGCTAACAAAATCTAAACTAAAAAATATATGCCTCAAGTGTCAACAAATGGTTACAATCAGTGCACGCCTGCCCTGCATGGTGAGAGACAAACTTTGGCCAAACTGCACCATTAATATTCAAAAAATTCCCATCATGATTCATAACAGTGTAACACTTTCACATTTCAGCAGCGTAGCATAATAATAACAGAAATAACAAGCATAATCTTTCATCATAACAAACTTTGAATTAACAGAAAATCAGTCACGCAAACAAAATGGAATACCCAGCAGCGTTTACAATCATAATTGTGAATTCAAAAAGAACAATAAAGTTGTTATCACTATATCTGTTGCTAGACTTTTGCTATCCTTTGACAGACCAATAAAGCGTCCATGAAAGTCTTCGTATAACTAATTTTCTTAATTATTTCTTACTTCATTGTACCAAAATAATAGGGCCCACAAAAAACCTAGAACACATTATCAGAGCTTAATTCAGCCTGACCTTCTGTAAAGTTTGTAAGCCACAGCAACAGCCGCCACAGCTCCAAGCACACCAACGGCTGTGAGAATATCACACTCCTTCAATAGAGACCGGATCTTACAGCTTTTTCCCTCTTTAATCTCGTCTTTTTTTGCAGGACTTGGAAAACTGCAACAAGAAACTCCATTAACACCCTGGCAACAACCGGTCACATTTTCTTCCCTGCTCAAGCTGTTACTTTCAATATTCTTCTCGATCTTATTGGCATGCTCTCCATTAGCAAGGTTTCCATTAGCAAGTTTCTGGTCATTTGCTCCCTTCACTTCTGGAACAGACGGTCCCATTTGGCCCCTATAACAATTTAAATAAGTTTAACTGATAGTAATACAACTCAATTATAAAAATTTTAAAAAAAATGCAATCATTACATTATGTGACTAACTGGCATCATAGATGGCAAACTATTAAATAAAAGTGCTAAGTAGTTGTCTCCTTTGGTTATAAATGGTAAAACCAGCATGGCTTACAAAGGAAATGATCGAACTCAATCAGATAATAATCATAACAAAGGAAATAAAGCACAATGCAGCATTCTGATAGATGAATGAGAATCAAGTTCATGACAAACGATTCAATGAAAACATCATATCCATCTTTGATTTAGCAGCTAGTAGGATTTTTAATAAGCCTGAAATGTTGTTCATAACTAATCACAGCTGCCCAAGATGAAGGAATACAGCGGTAGCTCCCATTATATTCAAATATGTATTCATTTATAGATCCATATTCGATTCAATTTAGTACAAGGCAGAAAACAAAATAAGTGGATATATTATATATCAAGCTTCATATTATATCATGCATAATTCTAGACCATTTTTCAAAGATTGGCCACAACTTTTTCTAAAAGAATAACAAAATAGTGATCTTATTTGCAGTTAGAAAGAAGAGATAGGTTACCGATTGGCTAAATCAGCACAATAAAAATAACATGACCAACAGTTTATTTCTTTAAGGTAATTCCATTCAATACCAAATCAGAATTCACGATGGTTATAGAAACGTTGTTATAGGAAATAATATATATTAAATGTCTGGCTCAACTATTTCTATTTTATGGAGTGATGTATAAAAATTCGACAAAGTCAATGAAATGGGAACAAATAGAAAAGAAAATTCACCTTGTTTCCAAAAAGCTATGAGAAATGCTTAGTAAATGCTTATAACCAAACAAAGGTACTTCTTCCCATAACTGGAAAAACTTATACTCAGGGGACTTGGTATTTTTATTATAATTTTTTTTTACTAAACCTATTATAACTTACTGATACCAACAAAATGGAGAGAAGATAGGAGAAAAAAATTGAGATGGTAAATCAAATACTCAAACCATCCATAGTTGAGAGGTAAGACAGGGTAATAAGGATGGGGCAATCTTCAATGATATATACACTCGTCAAGAGTCTCTAAAACCATTATCATTTTTGTAAGTCTACACCATAATTCAGTAACAAAACAGTAAATACTTCTGTAAGAATCTGAAATATCACACTGTATATGTTCTTTTGATTTTTACAGACAATATATCCTTTAAATTTTCATTTCATTAGAAGATGCAAAATGCATAATCACAAAAATACCAACCTCCAAAGTCGCTGTATAACCTCTCCTTTTGCAATATGTTGGTCAAGTAAATCTGGAATATCATTAGGAGTAACATAGCCGTACCTGTAAACAATTATTAGTATGTGATGCAATTAAACCAACAACAGCAAAATGATTCAAAATTTGAGGTGGAAGGATGCAAGCCTATGAACTAACCAGTGACCCATTGTTTTTCCATCCGGTCCTGGACTGTATATGATTATGTTCCCAGCATACTTGTGCCCACCCAAGTGAGAACAGGCAGTAACAGATATCTGATCCTTCAGACCTCGAAGCTCGATTTCCTCATTAAAACTCTTGATGAGAACTGGCCCACAAGTACCACATCTAACATCACGGCTTCCATGAGCACATACATAGACATGTGAACCAGTTAAAACCTCTGGTACTCCAATAGCCCATGGTTTGTCATTCACCAAAACATCTTCAAAAAAGCTCTCAACATTTGATTCCACCAAACCCCTTTCAATTAAAGAAATGAAAATTGGTCTCAGAAACAGCAGAGAATTCTCAACATACCAAACCCAAAAACCCTCATTCATCAATGAAGACCAAATTTAACAGAGAAACATCACTTCAACTAAATATTAGTTTAAGTAAGTCTAAAATTCCACCTACACAAGGAAATTTTTAACACTTAAAGAAGAAAGAAAAACGCGAAAAAACTGAAGAAAAAGAAAGAAAGAAAAACCTTGAAACTCCATTCGATCTCAAAATATATAAGTATAATCTTCAAAATCTACCCTATGAAGCATAGACACAAACATGGAAAGGACACACACTACCAACACTGGCACATAGACCAAAAATAACTTGAGAGAACAGTAGTGATTTAATGTAATCACATATGACTGTTCTGTAAAAGTGTTGGTGCTACATTGATCTTCACGCTCCATCCATTATGTTGTCAAAGAAATATCATTTAGCCAAAATATTTCCCTAACTTCTTATTTAAAGCTACACCACACTAACTATCTCAATAACAACATGAAGTATTATGAATCATTTGCAAGTTGACCCACAAACATGAAAATCCATACAGTTAGTTTCTAATTAAATACACAACTTAGAAAACCTTCATTACATGTACGAAACATAGAATCATATAACAATTACTTGCTCATAATAGATTAAGGGCCTGTTTGTTATAGATATCTTTTTTTAAAATGATTTTTATAGTTTTCATATTTTTGTTATAACTATTTTTTTTTTTGAGGAAATAACTATTTCTAACAAACAATTTTTTAACAAAAGTTTCTAATGAAAAATTGGTTTAAACAACTTATCTTAAATAAGTAATTCATCCTTTTCCTACGATTTTTTTTGGGTAATAAAATTTAATAAAAACCTTAATGATAACCTATTTTGAATATTAAAAAGATTTTTTTTTTTAAACAATATTTTTCAAAATTTAAAAATTGTGGTTCCTCTCAGCAATAATAACTATAACATGTTGTAATTTGAGTTGTTTTCCTTTATCAATTGACATAAGTTTCTGTATAATTTTGATGGCCCAACATTCGAACAAGGCTCAAAATTGGAATAGGGCCAAAAATGTTTGAGACGGCTTGTATCAAAATCACTCTTTTAATTTATAAGAAATAACAAATGAGTTCGAATTAATTTCATAAAAATCATTTTCAGAAATATAAAGTGAAATCACCTTTTTATGTTAGTAAATTAAGGACCCGTTTGTTACGGATTAAAATAAATGTGATTTTGACATTGAATAATTTAGAGATTATTTTTGGAGATTGTATAAAAAATCGGAATTTATTTTACGTTTGTTTACTGAATAAAAATCACATTTGTATGGATACAACTATATCAAATGGATTTTTTTTACAAAATTAGTTCAATCTTTTACACTTATTTTCTCTCAAAAAAAAATATATATATTTGTTGAGAAGTTACTCTAAACAACTTTTCAATTGAAGTTGTTTTTAATTTTTATTTTTTTATTTTGATTTTTCTAAAGAGCTGAAAGAAACTGATGCAATACATTTAAAAGTGATTATTTAATTAAAAAAAGATTTTTTTTTTCTTACAAAAAAACTATAAGAAAGGGACTCTCTACTTTTTTTTTTCTTTTGTGGTGGCCAGGTTCGAACCCGAGAGCTAAGCTCACGAGGACGACAACAACAAAGGGACTCTAAACCTAGCATCTACTACCATCAATACACTGAAACAATTTGTAGCACCATAAATAAACAAAAATAGAAATAGAAATAAACGAAACCCTAATAATGAGTGTCGAAATTTAAGATTGACCTGTATTTAATCATTTCCGGGAAAATCAAAACATCACCATCGGCGAATCCAGCTTCCTCACTCGCTTCACACACAGTGATTTTCGTCTATAAAATTCAAATCAAACAAAATCAATTTTAATGTCAATCGAAATTGACAGAAAGAGAGAGAGAGAGAAAGAAACGAACCTTGAGAGCTAAATCGTTCTTACGAGCCTTAAACGTGTCGGCGACGAGTTTGGGGAGAGGATGGTCGTCGGAAGCTTCAACGCGTGGTGGCCAAGAGAGGTGGTTTTTGTAGTAGAGGAAAACGTGGCGGTCGTAGGCGTCGACGGTGCCGGCGAGTTTTTCAGTGTACATTTCAGGGCGAGTGAAGCCGGTGTCGGTGGAAGAAGTATCGGAGGCCATTGAAATGAAGTGAAGAGGAGAGAGAACGCTGAAAGATTTCGGGGAAGTGGAAATGAAATGAAATGGTAGTATATATGAGTTAGGAGGGAATAATAAACCATTCAAAGGTTAGTATTGATTTGTGATTGTGATTGTGATTTTTATTTTATTCTTTAATTTCATTGACTTCGCCAATGGGTTTAATTAATTCACGCACTCCTCGTGTGTGCAGGTGCCTGGATCTAAGTTTAAGACTATTGCTCTTTGCCCAACGGTTTTTCCTCATTCCTACCTGAAATGACCAAAATGTTTCTACGTATACGATTGCGTGAGTTAACTCACTTTAATGTTAATTTAAAAATATTGCAGTGTGAGTTAACTCACGTTTCATAATATGCAACTTTTTTTTCGAATTTATTTAAATAGTAATATAAATGCTAACATAAATGGTAATATAATTTCTCAACAACATTATTTAGATGACAAAATCTGCTTCTTTGAAGTAAAAATAGACCAACTTTGGGGTAACAAAGGATTAAGGTTGGTGGTAAAAGAAATCCGCCTTCTTAGGGTAAAAAAACATCATTCATTCGGAGTAAATCTAAATCTGGTTCTTTTTATACCCCAAGAAAGAGTCTTTTTACCCACGGTAAAAAGTTTTTGGAGTAAAAAGAATCAAATTTATTTTTACCCCAAGGGTTGACCTCTTTGTGCCCCAAGTCGGTTGGTCTATTCCCCCCTCCCTTGACCCTTTTTTACCCCTAAATTGGCCCCCAAAAAAAGCTAAAAACAAAAAATAAAAACTATAAAGGTGAAAGAGTGAGGAGAAGGAGAGAATGTAAGGAAATGGTGAAGGTTTAAGGGGGTATTTATAAGGGGAATGGTTGCATAGGTTATATATGCACTAAATGCAGTCAAAAACTGTAGAAAAACGTGTAAAAAATCAATAAAATCAAGGTTGAACAACTGACCAAAGTCCAAAAAACGTGTTCTCGAGATGTGACCACCAGCCAAACTGGCGTGAGTTAACTCATGTTGGATTTAACACTAGCGTGAGTTAACTCACGTTGCATGCATGGGGCAGCGTGAGTTAACTCACGCTACAATGGTGTGTAGTTTTTTTTATGCAGACTATAGGTACCATACGTTCTGAATAAATAAATTTAAAAAGTGAATAAATAAATAAATTATTGTTCCATTCAAAACAACATGTATTATAAGGAATTCTTGAAAATCATCTTATATGAAGGAATTCGATATCATAACTTAAAAGTTACATTACATTACAGTACATAAAGTTCCTAAATATGTCCTATCATTACATTACATTCGAAAATGCACCCTCCAACTACAACAATTATCTTACCTTTGAATGGGGTAAATTCAAACTTGTTAAACAGCAGCTCTCAAGCATTCACCCGACATTTCTATTGTTCCATTCAAAACATTAAATTCTTGTTAGGCTTGGTTTAAATGATGGTATTCAAGTGTCAAAAGAATGAGGTGCATTCTTTGACACTTCAATACCTTCATCTAAACCAGCTTAACAAGAATTTAATCTTTTGAAAGGAACAATAGATATGTCGGGTGAATGCTTGAGAATTACCGTTTAACAAGTTTGAATTACCCCATTCAAAGGAAGACAATTGTTGTAGTTGGAAGGTGCATTTCCCTACCTAGTCACGATTTTCTGGCAGAATCAAACTTTTGATGATATCTTCAGTTGATCTCAGCAATGTTACACACATATTGATCCATTGGAACATGATGTGCTCTCAAAACATGCTCCTCACGTTATCGTCGTTCTTTAATTCCACCCAAGTGAATGATATTCTCTCATCGTCGAGGGTCGGACGTTTATACCGAACGTATTCCACCCTCCTTGTCTCTCGGGGGTTGAATTCTTGATACCTTTTAACGTGACACCAAGGTGCCGAACCTTCAACCTCTGAGGTTCTCCACCGTTGAATTGTGCATGAACGCCAAACAAATCAGCCATTGCATCAAATCTACACGATAAGAAATTAAAAACATTCAATTAAAAACTCATTCAAACATTTCATCAAACACTTGGACTGCAAATTATACATAAACCCTAAAAATGATAACTACAACATAAACATGCGAACATCTAAACAATTAAGCAATATAAGTCATTTACATGTAACATTGTATCATTTCTTGCCAAAAAAATCTATATTTAAACTAAACCCTAAAACTAAAAAAATCTAATCTAAGTGTAAAAAATCTAACATAAACATGCAAACATCTAAACATCATAACAATTAAGCACTATAAGTCATTTGCATGTAACATTGTATCATTTCTTGCAAAAAAAAATCAAAATTTTAACAAAACACTAAACCTAAAAAATTCTAATTTAAGTGAAAAAATCTATCATACCAATATAATTTAAGTGAAAACTTACTTGTTTGAGTGTTGTTTGATTTGTAGTTGAAGAAATTTCGGATTTGGGGAATTTGAGAGAAATTTGAGAAAGAGATTTGAGATTGGAAATGAGGAAATGAGGTTTTGCCTGGCCTTGTAACTGCATGCAGCGTGAGTTAAGTCACGCTAGTTCAAATTCTCAACTCACGCTACTTATACACCACATTTGTCACGATTTTTGGACGGTTTGGACGGTGGTTATATGGTTTACCAAATTTTTGAGTGATTTTTGACCCACCATAGTGGTTAGATACAACCATTTTCCGTATAAATATTCTTGCAACCTTCAAAAAATTTCACATTCTCTCCTTTATCTCCTCCTCTTCCTTCTCCTATATTTGCATTTTGTTGATATGTCTCAGAGACAAGGCGATGCTGCTCAATTAAAAAAGGAGGGTGAGAGGAAGAAAGAAAAATCGACTATGACATGGCACGGAATCGAATGTGATGGTTCCGTTAAAAAAAACGAATTGAAGGTGTCGGTGTACAACCAGTCAAGGTTGAGGAGGAGCGAGAGGACATGTTATTTCGGTCCCCAACCAAAAGCAGGTGCCCCAGGGACCGTCAAAGACAACCCAATTGAGTTAAGCGACGAAAGAGATAATTAAATGTAATGTCAATTGTAATAAAGTAGGATGTTTTTATACATTCCTTTCTAATGTAATGACTTGAATAAATTTTCTTATTAAATTTTGAATACATTACTTTTAGATTTAAATTGCATATTAATTTTGAATTTTGTTATTTACTCTAATATGACTTAAGTCACCCAAGAGTATTTTGGTCATTTCATTTGAAAATGAGCAAAAAACCGCTGGGTAAAGAGCAGAATTTTAAGTTTAATTTAAAATTTTAAATTGGATCTTGTTAACACTCTTTAAGGATTTTCAAAAAAGAAATTTTCTATAAAAAAAGTTAAAAATTGGTGCTATATGTTTTTCTAGTAGTTATTTATGCTTTCAATCATGATCATCCCTTTAAAGCAAGATAAATATAAATATTTTCTAAGTTGTATCTGATCTTAGAGACATTTTTGGGCTCGTGGATGAAGTGACAAACATCATTTTAAACTCATACACACAATCATGAGATCTTGAGTTCAAACTTAAATGAAAGAGTTCAACCTAACAATATATGTATTGACAATTAAACTAGACTTTCAGACACTTAGACTTTCTTTACCTTATGTAATTTGACATTATTCATTTAATCTAAGAATGTACATAGTTGAGTTAAAAATTGTATATAGCATTTTATACGGTGTATAAAATTGCTTTATGATCAAACTTTACTTACTTTTTAGACAAACTTTATATTATCAAGTATCAACGACACTTTCTCCTGAGAACTCAAGGGTTTAAAAATAATATATATGTTCATTCATTTTAAAATGACTTGATCTCGATGTATACATTTTTTTACTTTTTAAATCTTTGATTTGGTTGTATACATTACCGATACGTGTTATTCTAAATTTTCAGTTTAAATTATTTGTTTTGACTTTTTTATATGTATTTAATTATTTTGACTTAATCATACATATTTATATTAATTACTACTATAATAGTCCCTCTAGTTCATTTATACTCCTCTACTACAAATAGTCCATCTAGTTTATTTATACTACACAATCATGTAGTATATAAAAGAAAGAAAGAAAGAAACACTAATTCATTAAGATGAAGGAAACATATTGAAAATGGTTCATGTCATTTAATACTTTTTTGATCTTTTAAGTTTAAATTTATTCTACGAATGTCCTTTTCTTTTCTTTTTTTTATTAGAGAAAATTATCTCATTTCATTGGAAACAATTATTTATATCAATAAAGAAGCGGAAACTAATTAGAGATTTCTTTATATTTAATGTTTTGTCTGACAATAAACAAAAATATTAAAAAAATAAACATTTAATATTTAATACATTTAAAGATCTCCACAATAAAAAAATTACATCTGAAAATGAGTGAATTTTGTATAAAAAGGACTAGCTAGAAGTGTACAATAACAATACACTAAATAATTTATAGTGTTGTCAAGTTTCAAGGAAACATTTTTTTTCTTGGCAACAAGTTTCAAGGAAACATAAAACATTAAAAAATTTTGTAAAAAACAAATAAAACATTAAAACTTCAAATAAATTATCATCTTATATCATTTATACATTTGACATTTTTTGTTGTCAAGTAGTCTAGTGGCTAGAGCTCACACATTTTAAATATGGAGAAGTGGGATGTCAGAGGTTCGAACTCATGCCCCTGCATATATTATGCAATGTCCCTACCAACTGAATTAAGCTCACGGAGACTTTTATACATTTGACTTTATTAAATACAAAAGGACATACAAATTCCCTAAGAACATCCATAATATTGAATGCTTCATCTATTTAACACCGAGCTGAATATAAATACTTTCACTATGGGATCAAATATTTGAGTGCATATAGAGAATTGTGGTCATGGAAACCCTCTCTTCATGTTTTGTTGGCTCCATTTTAATAAATTGTGTCGAAATAATGAATTTTATTAAAATGTAATTATATAAAGTTATTTTGGGATCTATTTTGTCAAAAATAAAAATGAGGTTCTCGCCTAGAGAAAATGAGTGCTTATTATGTAATAGCATTGAAAAAAGGTCAATTGTTTAAATTGACCTTGTAATATATATGGAGTCTAAAAAATGACTATGTGAAAATAAAAACACATATTCTGACCTTATAATTTGAGATTCTTAATATTTTTGATCTTGCAATACATGAGAAGTCCACGAAAGGTGACATGGAGGTTGAACTTTTCATGATTTTTTGCAGGCATATTTAGGACATTAAAGTATGGTTTTTCACAAAATAAAAATAGAATTTTCCAATTAGGGAATGATTAATTATGAATTTTTGAAAACTCAAAAAACAAAACAACGAAAATATCGACTTATAAATCGTATTCTGTGTTTATTTTTTGCATAAACGTTTATAAAATACATAGAAAGGATTTGCAAACTTTCATATCATTTCGAAGGCCCCTCAATTGATTTTGATTTTTCAACCAAAACGTGCAAAATTGCAATTTTATTCTAAGTAAACATATACTCACGGGTCAAATTTCGCTCCTTAATTTTATAGGCATGGTTAGAACATCATAAGATTCACCATGAAATCTTAGAATTTTTTAAACAAGGACGATTTTTTTTGACAAAAACAAAACGATATTCATTCATTCAAATTGATTGAACATCATATACAAACATCGTTAAATACGTAAATGGTGAATCTGCGAGCAAACTCACAACATCCAAGTTAATAGCATAAAACGGCAAAATGCCTACAAATAATATGATAAAATCTAAGCCACTGAAATACCCATGCTTTCGGATGTACAATGTTGACGCCCAAATCATCGATTGAATTTGTAGTTGACTGAAGTCGATCTTTCAATAGGAACTAAATGAACATCGCGGCAAAACGCGAAATCAAACGCCGCACAAGACAACGAGCAACACAACGCCGCCCTTAGACAACAAAATCACAAAAAGACAACAAGAAAAACTTGATATATGTGAAAACCACTTATTTAGATTGAAAGAAAGGGGGAAAACGATGTAGAGTGGTGTTTTGTAGGTCTAAAAATGACCTAAAACCACCCTTCCTCGATGAATGGAGGAGAAATAAAGCTTAGAGAGAAATTGAAGTTTATCTCGCTACAAAACTAAGGTTGGTTGTGACATGAAGGTATTAGAAAGACGAATTAATTAGGAATATAATAAGAAATTCATAATTACGGAAAATGAAAATTAATAATTAATAATTCCATTGTCTGAAATTTCTAATATTTTGTAAAAGTCATATTTTAACATCTTAAACATGCCTGCAAAAAATCATGAAACAATTTATTCTCTAGGTCATTTTTATGGACTTCGCTTATACTACAAGATAAAAAAGACGAATCTTAAATTACAAATTTAAAATATGTGTTTTTATTTTTACAAGGTCATTTTTCAGATTTTGCAAATATTACAATGTCAGTTTAAATAATTAACTCTTAAAAAAATTATTATAAAATAAGTGATGAGTACATGTTGGTCTACTCATTTAAGCACCCAAAATTTGGTATACTACAATCTACAAATTGATTTTATAATCTTCAAAGTGATTCATAAATTAGATTATTAAAAAGATAAAGTAGAAAATATTCCAAAATAATGGTAAAATATTCTTCCGATAAGTAAACTAATTTAAACACTTCTTTGACGTAGATAAACCAATTTAAACATACATCTTTTTCTTTTTAAGCAAGCAAATTTAAGGTGTTTTATTCATAATAATAGTAGCAATACAAAAAGGAATTACATCAAAAATACTGCATGAAGCATGAGATAAGGCTTCTCGTGCAAGAGCATGAACGCTACCGTTTGTTTGACACCTAATAAAAACAACTACAAAATTGTTATAGTGATCAAATTAGGTTCTACAAATTTGAATAATCGAAGCATACTCAGAAAAATTAATCTTACTATTGTGCACATCCATGACTATACTAATTTGTCATTCAAATCTTAATTTAAAATTAAATAAGTAAATAAATACATGTATTGCATCACCACCCTTCAAGCTGTACGTACAGCGAGGAATTGGTAATTAATATCGTGTCTTTGTCGTTGGGTGTACAAAGCACATGATCGTGGACGGATACAATGCAATCAAATTGGGGGAGGATGCCTCCACTTGAATCTTGCATTTTTCAATTTGTTGAGTTATGCTATTTTTCTTATACTAAAAAATGATATGGTATGTTGCCTCTAAAATGTTTGCGATGCAGTTGAATCAGTTTTAAGGCAAAATTCACGTGATCCAAAGATAAAATAAGATATTGTTCAATTCAGTTTTTGATGATTAATAAAAAAAATATGATCTAATTCAAATTATTAATACAGTTTAATCAGGATCAATTTATGGATATCTAAATTACAATTTATAATATTTTATTAATATTGTATTATAAAAACACGGTAGAATAATAGATTTAATGCAAAATATGACATATATTGTATTAAAAATTAATATTAAAACATGAAAAAAATTGATTTTGTTTGAAACATATAAAATAGTAAAAAGAATAGATAAAATGAAAAGAATTAGTAGTATTAAATTTTTTAAAACTAACGAATAAAAGAATGATAAAATATATTATACCAATAATAAATAAATAAAATATTAAAATTTATGTATGCGGTTTTGTTTGGTTTTGAAAAATCAATCTAAAATCCAATCCAATTATATGGGTTTTCGTAAAAGGACATCAAAACACATCTAATAATTTTCGATTTTATGCGGTTATGAGTTTTTTTTAGATTGGGTTGCGGTTTTATTTTTCGATCAGTTTGAATTTAAACACTTCCAGTTGCCTCTACCAAAAAATATTGAATAAATATTTGTAAAGAATTAAATACACAACAATATGAAAGATGAATTATTGAATGTTTATAGGATTTTGCTAATTCGTTTGGGAGCAATGGCTTGTTATGGAAAATCATATTTGAGTCTCTTAATTATTATTTTTAGATTAGATGAATTAAGAGTAGGGACAATATCCTTTACTATAAAAGGTAGACTTGATGAGCTAGCATATTTGCCCTAATCTTTTGCATTTTTCCCTCCTAAGCATGTAATTATTGCTAATCTAATCTCCCAACCACACACTTAATCACAGCCGTTGATTCAAACTCTATTTTCAAACTCCTCACTTTCTCTCTCATACAGAAACGTCATAATGACAATTGAAAACAGTGCTAATCATCCTCTTTTTATCTCCCTAATACGTAATTAATGTTAATCAACTCAGTCAACCACTCCCTTCATCTCAGCTATAGATCTCATAACCTTTCATGTATTAATGTTCCATGATTTGAGTCAACCACCCCCTACATCTCAGTCATAGATCTCATAACCTTTTGGTCCCCTTTAAACATATTGCAAGCAGAATTATAACATCCCTTTATTCTTTTTTTAGGATTTGGTTGAGTTAGATGATTCTTGCAGCAACTCTAACAAACTTGGAACTCCGTCAACCAAATCTGGAATAAAAAGATCTTCTGATGGTAATACTTCAGCTGAACGTGGTGTCATAGAAATCAGGGAGGAATCTATTATCAAACCAACTAAAATGGTTCGTGTGAAAGTTGAACCTCCAGAAAAATAATGAGTTTGCAGTCAATTAATTTGTCGTAAACGCTATCAAGGGGTTATTGGCATTTATGCTGCAGATGTGATATTCATCAACGAACCTTTTTTAATTGCTTTCTTTTCTGCGTTTTTCTATTTAGTTTGAGAATTTATCTTTTTTGTTGATGGTTTTGTAATCCAAACAACATCTATGGAGTATAATTATTATTCTCCACTTCTAGAATCAAGTATTATGTTTTAAGTTCTATTTGATAATTTCATGTAGTAATATGTGTGATCTGTTCAGAAGTCAACAATGGCAAGAATCCAATTGAATTTTACAATTAGGCTAAAACTCTGAAAATATATATTATTCGAGACATAATTAAGTGGTTGTTTCGATTCGACGAGTAAAGATTTGTAGGTATTGTCACTTTTTAGAAGTTACTGAAGTCTAAAGTTTTTCAAATAAATATAATGTCATATTATTAGCATGTCAAAAATTTACTGTCAATATAAAATAATGGGTTTATTTCCATACATTAGTTGTTCATCAAGTATAACATTTTTAAAATATATGTTGCAAGTACTAAACCTTCTTCATTCACGTCATCCATATAACAAGTCAATATATCGAATATTTATATAACTTAATGATATGCCATTATGAATAATCCAAACATTAATACTTATTATTGCTAATCGAAACTTCAGGTTAAGACTTAATGATATGCGAAAATTCAACTTAATATTTATGGAGCTTAATGATATGCGAAAATTCAACTTAATGATATGCCATTGTGAATAATCGAAAAATCTGCAACAAATTAATAATTATCATTGCTAATTGAAAATCATTAAGTGACAAAGTCTTTAATTTTTATATATGAACTCCTTTTGGTCATAAGTCTTGCAATTCAAATTTGTACCTTAAAGGTCATAATGTGTGCAGTCAAAGTGAGAAGTCAATGGAATGGTTTTGTCTTGAACCTCCAAAAAATTTATAGAACTTAATGACATGCCATTGTGAATAATCCAAAAAATGTATAGAACTTAATGATATGTCATTGTGAATAACCTCAAATGTTGTTTATCACGAAGTCTTTTGTAATGTATCTTGATGTTCAATGTTCAAACCTTTTTGTTATGTATGCTACCATTTCATTTTGTTGCTATTGTTGTCTTAGAAG
>Ga0315913_1004185_pt1 | contig 17447 bp, 9 predicted proteins | sample MpolsnodulesMG_FD_207736 | JGI IMG/M metagenome (GOLD analysis project Ga0315913, IMG submission 207736) | Medicago polymorpha root nodule microbial communities from Los Angeles, California, United States - small nodules | ecosystem: Host-associated > Plants > Roots > Nodule | place: USA... | reverse complement strand
CGGCTATTAGCTTGTTTGAGAACATTTCCAGTGTTGGTTTAATACCGGATTATGTGACGTTTATTGGTATTTTGACTGCTTGTAACCATGCTGGATTGGTCGATCTTGGTTTCTACTACTATAAGTTAATGACTAATAAGTACCAGATCGCTCCTTCAAAAGAGCACTATGGTTGCATAAGGGAATGACATGTTTCGTACCATATACTCTGGTATGATCGGAAGGGAGACGGGGAAGGAGAGTGTACCATTGAATATGATGGATCTCCTTTATCCAGTGGTAAATAAATACTTTGCAGGATGCAACACCTGTGTTGCTTGTGCATGTTAGAATTCATCATACACACACGCACGGACACACACTTTCAGTCACCCATATAGCTCAGTTTTCTCTTCCGTTGAATGTATACTGTACTTTATGACTGTAATTCTTGCTGTCCTGAAACTTGGGGTGATACAAGTTCTTTCTTCATAGGAAAGGGCTGCTGAACAGGAGCTCAGTCGAGACATTCCTCCTCATGATGAGGAAGATGCCTGTGGCCTTGCTGCTGGAACTTTCAAGAGAGCCAGTGATGACATTCTGGCAACAGCAGTATTCTACTCAATGCCATTCCAAATCACACTCTACTTCCATTCAAAACTCCCTAAGATCTCCATGAGTTGTAGGTGCTGATTCTAGTCATGGTTAAGGCGTTGGAGCACATGTTTGATTTTTGCAGCATACTGTATTATCTGTTCTTGTTAGAAATGGCTGAGAAGTTTTTAAAACATGCAACGGATTTGAGTGGATTGTTGCTTCTATATTCTCCTTTAGGAGATACTGAAGGAATATGAAAACTTACAACATGCAACAGAATATGAACACTTTCAATTTCCCTTTCTTGCCTTCTGAACATCAAGCCGAGTAAGAAGTTTGCGTTCGTGGATTACATATGGCAGCAGAGCTCGGAGCCATCGAGATGTCTCTATGCAGTGACTCCCACATGGCTGTCACTCATGCTAGTAGAAATTATCAGGCAAAAAGATACTCCATAGAAATACCTTTCAAATGTAAAGAGTCAATGAAGTAGTGAAGATTAATATTTAATAGTGCCTAGTAACAAATTTAAGACAGTTAGAAGAATCAGCCCAACTTGTATCTTTTATCTAAGGAGATTTTTAGTGCATCTCAAACAACTCTTTCTTTGTAAAAATACTTATTTAATTGTTGGAGAAATACATATCTAATTCATTCAAGTCCCTCTAATGATTTTGAAATATATTTCAAAAAATTGTATTAAACTTTTGATATAAAATTCTATTAAAACTTTATTTGAAGGCATGTCAACTTCCTCAGTTATCCAAATTTGTTCATGAGTCAGTACCTCATTGAAATGTAGAAAAGAACTGTCTTATACACCGACAAGTTATTAGTTAAGATGTTGAAAATTATAACATTGATTGTCTTGAAATAACAATTTTAAAATAAATTTGACAGAAAACTAATCGTCCTTTGCATTCATGTATATGTCAAAGTTTTTTCTTGATATGTAAACAAGGTATTCTCTGCATGTACATGAATGCGAAGGACGATTATCTAAAGTTTTTTAGATAATATATTAAATTAGACACAAAATCGACAAAAGGAAGGAATTTTTTTCTTGGGTAGTCATACACTTATAACATGCCTTGCGAGAGAAAGGAGTATAAATAATGGTATGATAGATGTGATATATTGGTGATGTGATAGAAAAAGATGGCTAGAGAGAACATGATAGAGTTTATGATTTTTTGGTGGGACTCAACTCACACCAAGTTAGAGTGCAATGAGAAGTTGAATGAGTGTTGGGAAATTAGGGGTATCCAAATACCGTAGCTTAAAAAAAAAAAAAAACTAAGTCTAACTTAACTTGAGGATAAAAGTTAGAGAAATGATATTTGTACAATCATTTTGCGACAACTCTCTCATACGCATTATGTTTTTATTCTCTCTCTCTTTCTTTAAAAAAAAAAAACACTATCACAAAAATTGTCTCAAATGGTTGTATAAATATCACTACTCTAAAAGTTATGTTTGATGAAGTAAAAATGAAGGGGTCAAATACTCATACACTTATAATAAGACAATTTGGATTTTATAATCCGAAAAATATCTAATACGTTTCAAATTATAAAATCTGAACAGAGTAAAATGGTCAAATTAAAAGACGCGTGAAAAATTAGTAGGGTGGAGAAAGTAAATCTCAAGACATAATTATAATCCAAAGCCCATGATCCACTAAAGAGAGAAAAAAACGAACACATTCGATTTCGTTTCACTGTAAGAAGAACTAAAACCCTAAAAACAACGAAAACGAAGCAGCTACATACATCGAATCGTCGAATACTTCTTCCCGGAATCTCTCGTCGGCCACCGGAAAACGGTGAGAAACTTCACCGAGATGCTTTTCTTTTTCATTTCCACACCGCTTTTGTTTCAAAATTCTTATTATTGATATAGAATGCTAAAAGGGATTATACAAAAGTATCATAATTTTGTTAATTTCAGACTGATTTCTTTTTTGATTAATATTTTTGTTCAAGTTTTTTTGTGTTGCTGAGATTTTTGGGTAAATTTTGGTATAGTTTAGGGTTTAGATAGTACCAAATTGTTATTAGCTACTTATAAGTTGTTTATTTGTAGATTCTAGTTTGTTCTTGTTTTTAATGGGATTTCTGAGCTGATTCTTATTCGAATTTTACGCATTGTGATTGTTAAACTTAGCTTTTGAAATTGTTTCATTTTTGTTATTTTGTTGCTTATATGTATAGACATGGTTGAATTCCAACATAAATATATGCAACAGTATCATAATTTTGAATTGATTGTGATGGATTTTATTTTAGCTCAAAAGAATATGTTGAAGTTTTGCTGTCTAAATTTGGTGAGATTGTTGTGTAAATTTCGGTAGCTTAGATGGTACCAAATCTTTGTAAGCTTTTTGTTTTGGCGGCATTTCTGAGCTGATTTTTGACGTTTCCTGCGCTTTTTTAGTGTGTATGTGTGTGTAACTTTGGGATGTATATATCTAGATGCATAGACCCACATTATTACATTGTCACTCATCCATATACAGCGGTATTAGAGGAGGACTTTTATTAGTTGATAAGGATTTAATTTTAGCGCAAAAAATATATGTTCAAGTTTTTTTTATGTTGTTAAGATTGTTGTGTAACTTCTGTTAGCTTAGATGAGACCGAATTTGTTGTAAGCTACTTATAATGTTCTGATCATAGTAGTCAATCCTGGATAGCGGTGCATAGCGGCCAACCCCAAAAGTGGGATAGCGTATAGCGGTATGACGAATAGCGGTCACCGATATTTGATTATTTTTTTGACAAATTACATGAATAATACTATAAATTATAAACAAACTTATATATTTCCAACAACGAAAAAACTTATCTTTAATATAAAATTAAATATAACACTCAAATCTCACGAGACATTCATAAATCAAAACACCAAAAAAACAAAAGATAGAGGAACAATTAAAATAAAAAATCATAAAACAAGAGAAACCATACGATAGAAGATAGAAGAGTGTGTTTCGCGGCACAGGTGAGAAGAGAGAAAAAGTTAAAAAATGTTAGGGTTTACGAAATCCTCAAAATGCCTTAAAAAGAGATTTTAAAAATAGGGTCAATTTGAAAATTTCCTACTAAAATCAAATAGCGGCTGAAGCGGCCGCTATCCGCTCTATACCGCTATAGCAGCTGAAGCGGCCGCTATTTGATTCCACGCCGCTACGACGATTAGCGTAGCGGTTCATCGCTGCTATGCTACGCGCGGCAGCTATAGTGCCGCTATTGACTGCTATGGTTTTAATTAGAAGATACCACTATGCTTTCGTTTTGCATGTGCTTCCTAAGTTGCTATAGGCTTCTTAGTTTCTGTTTATGTTTTTTGTTTCAAAGGCTTCTTTGTCAGTGTCATCTTAATGGGATTTCCGAGCTAATATATAAATGTTGTGGGCTTTTTTAGTAGTTGTGTGTAACTTTTGTATACATGCACACTCGCACATATTGTCATCCATGTGGCTTAATTTACTCATTCATTGAATGAATATAGTTCTTTCTATAATGGTGGATGCTGAATTGAAATGTTTGAACTTTCAAAGTCTTATTTTATGAATAAGCAACCCAATTGGCTTGGGTTCTTGGTTTGGATGGATAACTAAAATGTTGTAATAATATAATGTCCCGCTTAGTGGGAAAAGGCTTGGTTGTTGATGTTGTCAATATGATATTGGGATTTCTGAGCTGATTTTTAACAGTCTCTTCGTCTTTATAGTATGCATATGAAGCTTTTGCACGTATATAACACACACAGATTGTCATTCATGTAGCGTAGTTTACTCTTATGTTGAATACATACTGTGCTTTCTGACTGCAATTTTTGTTGTATTGAAACTTGTGGAAATAGAAGTTCTTTCTGTAATGGGGGATGCTGAGAATGCCTTACAGTCGTCAAAGAAAAGGGCTGCTGGACGGGAGCTCACCCGAGACACTCCTATTGACGATGAGGAAGATGACGCTGACCTTGAAGCCGGGACTTTCAAGAAAGCCAGTGAGGAGGTTCTTGCAACCAGAAGAATGGTCAAAGTAGCACGTCGCCAACAGAATAAATCTGCTCCAAACCCCTTCGCTGGTATACGCTTGCCTGCCCCTACTGAATCCATTGCCAAGTCTGGTGAAGCTACTACTGAAACGCAGCCAGAGAAAGCTAAAGATGAAGAAACTAAGCAGCCAGAGAGCAAAGCTCCTGAGGAGGAGGACAAATCTACTTCAAATAACGATGTTGCAGACAGAAACAATGCAGGTAAGGAGCTTGCGGAGAAGGAGAGTGACAGTGACAACTCTAAGGTAGATTATGAACAGAGTAAGGATGAAAGTAAGATTGAAAATGAGGATAAGAAGGAAGCTGCTGATAATGAGAGTGCCGGTGAGATCGATAAAGAACCACCTGCAGAAGAAAAAAATACTGAGAACAGTGATAAGAACGGAAATAGTGAAGGCAGGGATAAGGAAGACAAAGTAAGTGAAAGCAAGGATAAGGAAGACAAAGTAAGTGACGAGCCTACTGCTGAAGGTGGCCCTTTCAAATCATTTCAACAGCTTTCGAGTAATCAAAATGCCTTCACTGGTCTTGCTGGGTCTGGATTTTCTTCTTCCTTATTTTCCTTCGGGTCTACAACAAATGATGGGTCTGCATTGGGTAGTGGGTCCGGTTCTATTTTTGGATTGAAACCTGACCAGCCTTTGGGTCTTGGTTTATCTAACGCTGGAAGTTCTGGTTTTGGAACATCAGGAGCATCTGCTGTTTCCAAGACTGAAACACTGCAGGAAGTGGTTGTTGAAACCGGTGAAGAAAACGAGGAAGTGGTTTTTAATGCAGATTCAGTGTTGTTTGAGTTTGCAGACGGAGGTTGGAAGGAACGCGGAAAAGGAGAAGTGAAAGTGAATGTAACTAGTGGAACAGAAAAGAAGGCCAGAGTCCTTATGAGGTCTAAGGGAAATTACAGATTGATTCTAAATGCGCGTCTTTACCCTGAAATGAAGCTCACAAATATGGAGAAAAAGGGTGTTACCTTTGCATGTGCCTCTGAAGGAAAAGACCGTCTTTCAACATTTGCATTGAAGTTCAAAGATGGGTCCATAGTGGAGGATTTCAAGACTGCTATCACAGCACACAAGGGCGAGGCTTCTACAACTGTGAAGACTCCAGAAAACTCTCCCAAGGCTTCTGATGTTTGAGCTATATATCCCACAGTCACCCTTATACTCAATTTTCTCACAAAGTCGGTCTCCTTAGCTGTTGTTTTGTTGTTATTGTGCCTTTGTAAGACAGAGTTAATCACATTTGAGACTTGTTGTACTTTAATTTGAGTCAAACTTGCGGGTGGTAGAGGGTTTTAATGTTCTGGATAAATCTTGGATCTATAATACAAAATATTCGGTCACAAGAACTATTTAGTGTTGTTTATATTTCTGGCATTAAGCATGAGGTAATTAATAAGTTCTTGGATGAACCAACTCCTCAGATGGTTTGACATATTAATGATGATAAGTGCATGTTTGATATCATGGTGGCTTGTCAAAATTACGGTGAGCCATAGTGATTTTGCAATAGTTTTGTAGAATGGTTGTTGTTGTTGTTGTTGTTGTTGTTTGTAGAATGGCAAATCCACTATGATACCAAACAGATATCAAGTGAATCATAGTTTTAATTTTAAATAGATGTCTTATTTATTTTTCAGCACGATGGGTATTGAAGGTATTCAAATAGCAAGTACATGCTTTGTTAAAACATCCCAATTCCCAAATCTAGTATTGACATTTCAAATGATTCAGCAACCTGATTTTTATGGAGCTCTGCAATATCATTGTGGGGTGATTAAAGTTGCTAGTGTAAATGAAGTTTAAAACTGTGGTAAAAAATTGCTAAAAAAACACAAGATGTAGGTGAAATCTGCTACTAGGCTCTTCAAAGCTATTAGAATATAGGAGTTAACTAGAGTTAGTTAAATACGGTTGCAAGTAGTTAGAGTTTGTTTTTAGGAGGTTAGTTAGTTAGTTAAATACTTTTCTTATGAAGTTCATTTCAACTCTTTGATCCCAAGATTCATAACAAAAGGAAGAAGAAAAGAAAATTGTGATAGAGAGATTATGAAAAGGGGGAAGCAGTGACCCACACTCCTTAAAAATCCACTAATTAAGAGGCATCAAGCCTTTGATGATGCATGTCATCATCAAATTTTTTGCAATCCATCTCCAAAATAATGTTGGTAAAACCCACGCTGCAAATCCAGTTGGTAACTTTTGCTTTCAACAACAAAAAAGCAATGATTATCCTTAAAAAATGACAGACAAGTTTTTTCAGAACCACATTAGCTCACACAAAGCTGAACATCTATGTCTACAGCTTAACATCTAAACAAACTGTCTTTAGTATACAATCTATTACTCAACATTTGTCAATTCCAAACCCAACTACTCATCTAAATATTAAACAACAATGATTTACACTTCTCCCCTAACTTTTTCTCCCACTGAAATAAATGTGTCCTCCAACTCATATCAGTCCCATCCTCGCTAACACCCTAACTCCACATTACAAATACATGTGTCTCTAAGACAGAAAAACAACCTTCCAACCCTCCAACAATATCTTTTCCAATCCAATAACAGTTCTTTTTTAAAAAATTTATTTGGACGAATCCATGTATAAATGTATGGTTTGATTATTTTAAAGTGAGAGTTAGTTCACCACAACAACAAAAAATAGTTAGTAAAGTGAGGAAATCAATGGTCGATAATGTAACCACTCGTTATTTGTTCTTCATATGCATATAATGTGGACCGTTAATTTTTTATTCAATGGTTGTTAATACATAGTTTACTTCATAAAATGAATTGTTCATTGTAGAGGAGTCTTTTTGATGCCAGGTTTTCTCAAAAAAAATGTCAATTTTTTTCTTCAATCTTGCTCTTTATTTAAATAAAAATTATTAAATTTTGTATGATTTATCTAATCAAATTCATGGTATTTTTAAATATTCAAGTAAACTTTTACTTTTGAAATTTATTTATTTTTATCTAGAAAAGAGGACAGACATACACATTCATGTCATCTACATGCTAGGGTATGCAAATGATATTTTTTGGTGGTGGTCAGGGTTCGAACCCCTGATCATGCATATATTATGCATTGTTCATACCAACTGAGTTAAACTCTTGAGGACATGATATGCAAATGATAGTACTAATAGTATAACCGCTTAAAATGAAAAACCTTTAGAGTGTGTTTGGATGGGGTAATTGAAATTATTTGAAGAATTTAGAATTCTAGGTAATTCAAATGATTCAATTAAATCGCTTTCATTCATAAATATTATTGTTTGGATGGGGTAATATAAAAAAATTGTCATCATTTTTGGGAAACTTTTATAAATTTTAAATTTTTTTGCCCAAATTTGAAAAATGAAATTAGGGGTCAATTTGAAAATTTCAAAACATTTAGGAGTCAAATTGTAATTTTTGAAAAATTTGAAGGGTCAATTTGCAATTTTTTATAAAATTATTGGGGTCAAATTGAAAATTTTGGAAAATTTGAGGACCAACATGCAAATTTTAAAAAATTATAACAATGAATAATTTTGAAATTCTTAACTTTTAAGTGTCATTTGAAATTCTCTAAATTTAACTTGAACAAAATACTTCATAAATTTCCATCATTTTGAAAATCCTTCAAATTATTATCCAAACAATGAAATTGAACTCAGTATTTGAATTCCCTTAAAACATTACATTCCCTCATCCAAACGCACTCTTAGTGAAAAATATTTCATTTCAATTTTATTCTTTAACAAAACAAAGGGAAGAGACAGAAAAAAAAACGAAGTAATGCACATATCTTCACAATAGGATATTGTTCTTGTTAGAACGAGTCCTAGTGTTTACCTCTTGCAAATGCGGGTATTGAGTGTATAATAGTGAGATCTCGTATCCTAGTAGCTAAATCTTCCTAATATAGTGAAGAGAAATGATATTTGTACAACGATTATTTGACAACTTTTGAAACAATCATTTCTCTCATACTCACATGTTTTTTTATTCTCTCTTATTTTCTTTCTCTCTATTATTTTTGTCCAATAAAAATAGAGAAAAAGTGGTTGTCATAAAGGTTGTACAAGATTTGTTGTACAGATATCACTCTTCTATAATGAATGCTATAGGGTTTTGTTTTGATATGAACCTACCTGGGACTCAAGTTCATAGGAGGAGCATGTCTCAAAGAATAATATTCCGCTCTAGCGTACAATGATTGAGCATGAACTTTCAACTAAGTTTACTGTGGAACATATGTTCCTCGCAAAAAACAAAAGGGTTAATAGGTCTTTACCCCCTTGTAATATAGGTCATTTCCAGTTTTCCCCCCTGTAAAATATTTTTGTTTTGATTTACCCCCCTAATAGGCCAAACAAAAACGAAAATTTCTTGAAAAAAAAAAAAAAATTGGTTTTTGTTTGACCTATTAGGGAGGTAAATCAAAACAAAAATATTTTACAGGGGGGTAAATCAAAAAAAATATTTTACAGGGGGTAAAGACCTCTTAATCCAAAAAAAAAAATGCACGTCCTTGCAAAGTCCTCGGAAATAGCAACATTAGGGCCTGTTTGAATCACTTTTGGTTTTTAGTTTTTAAAACTTGTTTTATAAACTTATTTTAGAAAACTCTTTTTAAAAAGAAAATAGGAGAAAATGTGTTTGATGATGTAATTTTTCAAAACTGTTTTAGGGATGAGAAAATCCGTTTGATAATGTAATTTTTGAAAATTGTTTTGAAGATGATAAAATTTAGGAAAAATTACACAATTTTTCCCTTAACTTAATTTTAGTTAACACTCTCGTTCTTTATCTTTTTTGTCTCGATTTAATCCGTTATGTTATGAAATGACAATATTTTATCATTTCTTAGGAGATTTTTTCGATGAAATCTGATTTTCTTTGTTTGTATGATGAATATTTGGGTTTGCTTATGAGTTTGATGAATTTTTTTGGACTTTTTGATTATTTTTTTCATAAAAAAGGATGACTATGTTGACATTTTATAACAAAAAAGACTAAATCGGAATAAAAAAAGATAAAGGACGAAAGAGTTACCTAAAATTAACTTAAGGAACGGTTCGTGTAATTTCGCCTAAGATTTATTTGGTAATCAAATTTTTTAAATTTATTTTATTTTATTACATTAAATAATAAAAAAGTAATAGATAGAAATTAATGATTTTTTTAAAAAAATATACAAATTAAGAATAGGGGGACCATAATGCAATTTAGCCAAAACAGAGGGACCAAAATTGCACTCATTTATAAATTTATGATGATACCTTATCTCATTAAATGTGGTACTCTTTAACATATCTTCCTATGTTCAAGGTTGGACATCTAGAGTCGCTTATAATCTTGCTACAGTGTATATATTACATGTTAGTTCGAGTATTTTCTATCATCCACCTTACTGTATTCACTCTCTTATTATGGATGAAATGAATTGAAAAATTATTTCCTAAAAAAAAAATAATAATTTGAAGTCATTTATAAATCAATGTTGAATCGGTATTCTATCAAATATAAGACCAGAACTTCTTTTAACAATAGTGATGCTAATAATTAACTAAATGAGTAGAACTTCTTTTTTGTTGACAACAATGACCATAACTTAGTAATGGCAGGCATTCATTGAGTAAAAATAATACTCCTTCCACTTTCAAACATAAGAAAATATTCTTTTGTTAAGTTCATTGAATAATGAATGTACCTAGTCTTCATTATAAATCAGATACATTAATTATTTAATTAACCTAAAAAAAAGAATATTTTTTTTATATTTGACACCGGATATGTTAACAAAAATTAAAAAAAGAATCTAGAAACTATTGGTTTAATTAATGTGTTCTAATAGTATATAATTATTTTGCACATGTATGCAATAATATTTGTCACAAACAATCACTGTATTGACAATATATAGAATGCATGTAAAAAATAATTGAGTATATTAATTAAATTAAAAAAATGAATTAGAAAAAAGTAAAGAAAATTGTGAACACTTTTTACGTTGAATTGGTCTATGTATGAACTATTTTAGAAAAATTCAAAGTTACAGTTTATTACGCTTTTGCCATTAATGAAAATTGACCATTTTTTCCGTGTTTTTGGTTTTTGAAAATGGAAAAGTGAAAAGCAAAACTACATTTAGCTGTTCTTGTTTTTTGCTTTTGAAAACAGCAAAAGTGAAAACAATTTTGTAAACCTGTCATAACAAACAGGTTTTTTATTTTCAAATTTTTAAAAACTAAAAAACTGTTTTTGAAAAGGAAATCAAACATGTCCTCATCCTTTTATTTCTTCATCTTTCCTACATTCTTTCTCCATCTTTCCATTCTTCCTTTTCAAAAGAGTAGACGAATTTAGGCAAATTCGAAAGGGTGTAGATTATGTTGTCATGCCTAATAATTACGACAATTTTTAATTAATTTTTTACGAGAAAGGAATGAAATTATGAAATTAAAGAAGACAAACTAATTCTTTTTACACCATCTTCTAATAGAAGTTTCAAAGCAAGAGGAAAAATTTCATAGAAAATACAATTAAAATTTTAAAGAGAGCGTTCGTCCAAGATTTGTTAACAGATCAACACATCGATTAGACGTATACATATAATAGTTTTTTTTTTTTTTAAAAGATAGACATATAATAGTTTTCTTTTAAGGAATATACATATAGTAGTTGTTTTTAAATAAACAGATAAATTAGCAAAACAATTTAAATAAATAAGTATCTTATAATCGTTAGTAAAAAAAAAATCTTATATCACGTCAATATCATCCCACGTATCAAACAAATTTGTGATCTAAATCACGTGCCAGTAGTTGACGAATCACGAGATCCCAAATCACAAAAATTCCGAAATTACCCTTCCAAAATCAGATAATTACTTTCTACGTAATCCTCTATTTTAACTTCAAACAACTTCTCCTCTTTTCACAATTCGTGACTATTCACTCATAAATCTCCAATCTAGGGTTTCAGATCCCAATCCCCGCTCAATCCCCTCCTTTCAATTTCTCCAATTAGGGTTCCATTTTCATCATCTTTCACATTTCTTGCTGCTCTTTTTCATCCGATTTCAATCGATTCAAGAAGCTTTGCATAAAAGGGGATTTTTTTGATTTTCTTTGATTAATTGTTCTGTTACCGATAAAGTTCGATTTTTTTTTATCGTTTTTCAGTTCTGGGTTTCGGAATTCGTGGATTAATTTTTTGTGGGGTTCTTGTTTTTTGGGGTTTTTTGTTTCTTGAAATTCTAGGTTTTTTGTGGGGTTTTTGATATGGCTAATTCTGTTGCGGAAGAAGATGTTGATTACGAGAGTGATCCAGAAGAAGCGCAAAGATCGCTTCTTACAATGCGGAGACGCGAGGCTAGTGATGATGAAGAAGAAGAGGAAAGAGGGGTAGGAGAAAGAGATGATGATTCAGTTAAGAGTGAAGATCTTCGTGTTAGGGTTCGTTCTGATGATTCAGAAGGTGAAGGTGGTGTTGCTGATTATGATGAAGATGATGAGGAAGTTGAGGAAGAAGAAGAATATGAGGAAGAAGAGTATGAGGAGGGAGTTGAAGAAGAGGTTTATGAGGAGAAAGGTGAAGGTGGGGTTGATGGTTCTGTGATTGTGGTTAAGGAATCTGATGGTGGTGTGGTACCTTTGGAAGAAGAAGATTCTGGTGAGGTTAATTTGGAGGAGAAAAAGGAGAATGAACCATTTGCTGTGCCCACTGCTGGTGCCTTTTACATGCATGATGACCGTTTTAGGGACAATTCTAATGCCCGCCAAAGGTATCTTTTTTCATCATGTTGCTTTGTACCAAATATACCTTTATGAATCTGTTTATATTTCTTGTATAATTTAGTGTTACATGATGACTTGGAATTTTGTAGCTTAGTTTTAGATTTGGTCATAGAATTTGTTGTTTTGTATGTATTATGGATACTTTAGATCGATGGCACGAGTATGGCATTGACACATTTGATTATATTCAATTATTAGTGTCAAAACGTGAGTCAGTGTCGTGTATGGTATCTTTTTTCATCATGTTGCTTTGTACCAAATATGTTGCCTTGTATATGTATATTTAGTGCTACTTTGACCTGGAATATTGTAGCTCAGATTGTTATATAATGTATTGTTTTGGATGTAGTGCGTAAACTTTAGATCGAAGGAACATTGACACCGTGTGATTACATTAAATTATTCCATCCAGTTATTAGTGTCAATGTGTGAGTCAGTGTCGTGAATGTGTCTGCTTCATAGGTTATTTTTTTTTCTTATCTTTTTAACTCTCCGACTTTTCAAAGGCGGATGCATGGTGGAAGGAGATTGTGGGAGTCCAAAGATGACAAGAAATGGGGACATGATAAATTTGAGGAAATTTCAGTGCAAGATAGGCGCTATGATGAGGTAATGATCTTTATAGTGCTTTGTGATCACTCATTCATTTTAGTTCCATGGTCATTTTTCTTAGACTCTTTTCTAATGTTGTGTGTATAAAATTTAGAGGAGACCTTCTAGGGGTAATTTTCGAGGGCGCGGTAGAATTCGTGGCACTGGTCGTGGAGGACATGTTCGAGGAAACAGGAGAGAATACAATGACAGAGAATATAACAACAGAGAAAATAATAACAGAGAATATAATGAAGGTAGCAATCAAAACCAGGTGCCTAAGGTTGTTGTGAAAGGAAGAGGGCCTCGAAGGTATGAACCTACTAACAGAAGAAATGGTCCAGCTCCCCAGGTGCAAAATAAACAGTAAGTACAAGACGCGTATTGTAGAATTTTCTGTTGACATGATCACTATCATGTTGGTGATTTTCTGATATGTTTTTTTTTGTTTCTCTTAGATCTAGGAAATCTCAGGAGAAAACTTCACGTGCTAGTTCAGAGAGAAACTCCATACCATCATCCAATGCAGAATCTGACCCTGTGCCTGCTAAGAAAACTTCACATGTTTCTTCAAATTTGAACTATGCATCGCCTCCATTTTACCCCTCGGGCTCTTCTAACAAAGAAATTAATCTGCCACAAAAACGGGATGTCCAAATTGGCAGCACCAGCAGGAACATTCACCCTGTTATGGATGAGGGTTTTCCGGTTCAACAAAACAACACAATTCATCGGGGAAAGAATGTTGTTGATTCCATCAGCACGGACAAGCTGTATATTGACCAGTCTGTCCGCCCATCTGTTGGAAAGCCTCTGAACAATGTTCATTTGGCACCACCTGGATCTTCTGGTGTCCATGTTTCTCAATCTCCTTTTCCCAGGCCTGCTGGGCCTGGGAGAGGTGCACCGATCCCATTACAGATGAATTACCAACCTGTTCCCTCACATACTCAAGTAAATAAAGTTTCTCCAACACAACTGCAGGCTATTCAGAGAAGTTCTGCACCAGGGCGGACTTTAACGTCTGTGCAAGCTACTGCCCCACAGATGGGCCATCGACCTGGTGGTGGATCTCAGTCTTCATCTCCTCCAAAAAGATCTGCATCAATTAATTCACTTGATTCTGGAGATACAGATGCGGCCTCAGAATCAGGTAAAGCCAAAGGTGCATTGGTGGGGAAGGGAAATGCAGCTCCCCAGGGTCCTGGAAGGGGACCTTTTGTTTATGGTGGGGCACAGGTAATGGGTGCTGCTGGAAATATGGGCATCAGCCAAGGAGATCCGAACTTCCCCACCTTCTTACCAGGTTTGTAACTATATTGCAAAAGTTAAGGAAATTTTGGATCCTGTCTACTTAGTGCAAGTTCTGTTGTTCAAATGCAATTTTCTTCTGATATTGTGATTGAATGATTCTAAATTTTATCATTGTTGTCCTGCGAAAATCATGTAATATTATTTGATGTTAACTTGTTAATACGAATAGTCGAATACTTTGTTTGATCTTGAAGTGAGAATGATAAGTAATATTAGGGTTATTTACTGTTCCAAACTCTAAGATTGTATACCTATATTATTTAGGGTTATTTACTGTTTTTTCACTTCGATTGTTAGTATTATTAATAGCATTTATGTTGGACTAGCATTTATGTTGGATTAGGGTTATTTATGTTAGTATTATTAATAGCATTTACTGTCAAACAAATGCATTATGGAAGATTATATTTTAACTTAATGAAGACATGGATAATAGTTTTTGGGTTTGGATAATATACTTGGGGTTAGGTCTTGGGTCCTGAATTTTCTTTCTTTTGAAGTACAGAGGTATGTGAGATTGGGTACTGCAGGACTCAACTCTAATATAATCTATTGTCATCTTTAGCCCTGCGGTTCTGATTTATCTAAATATCGTCTTGGGTTCTTTGAATTCCTTTACGCTTGCAATTGATTTTTCTATTTTTAATTTGGTTGGATGCAGTCATGCAATTTGGGGGTCAGCATCCTGGTGGTATGGGAGTTCCTGCTGTTGGCATGGCATTCCCTGGATATGTTGCTAATCCTCAGCTTGGTTTGGGAAAATCAGAAATGACATGGTACAGTTATATCTTATGAGTTAATACTTTTATTTATAATTGAACAATATTAAATTCCTTATATTTTCATCTCTCCAAACTAAGTAATTACCTCGTCTGTATTTAGGCTACCAGTCTTGGCTGGTGCTGCAGGAGCTTTAGGGGCTCAATACTGTTCACCATACCTTGCTGTTGACGGTGCTTACGGTCGACAACCGGGACAGACCTCTGCAATTGATAATTCAAGGTTTGTCCAGTTTTATAGTATTAAATATATGATTCATTACCATTTCATTTGCAATTTTGCAGTAGCTTATTGTTAGATTTTTTATTTCTTTTTCTTTTTGCGACGAACCTTTGCAGCAAGGAAAATGTGAATAAAGCTAATAATGAATTGAAGCCACCACAAAAAACTGGTAAAATATATTTCACTCCCTTTGATAGTTTCACCTTTTGACTTCGGTTACATCAATTGTGATTTGTCTTTTATTTGTCTGTAGAGCTGGTAAATGACGAGTATGGACAACGACAGAATAAACCTCGCAGGCAAGTTGGCTTGCAAAATCATCTTTGTTGCTACCGTCATGATTGCATATATCTCAAATCATTTCAATTAATGTTGGTTATGCTATCTGTGCAGATATTCGGAGATGAATTTTGGTCAGTGAGGTTTTATATAGGATGCAGCTTATTTGAAATAAGCAGATAAAGGTTTGTCTTTTCCAAACTAATAACTAGTTTTATGTTTGCAGTATTGTTGCATTTTCTGATATTTGGTAAATTTGTTATGCAGGCCTTACTCTAGGCCCTTTGTTCTCCAGCTTTTGATCTGGAGCACTTTGGGCTGCAATAAATTTCAAGACTTTCTAGGTAGCTACTGAACTACTTTTAATCTTGAGAATGACCTTTTAACAAAAATGTTACAATGATTTTGCTGGGACTAACACGTCTTATTTTTTCCCCCTTTCTTTCCCTTCTGTAATGTCGCCCTTGCAGTTATATAACACCTGCTCATGCTGTTCCACATTCCTGAAGTTACTGCAGTTTGACGGGTGGTAGTTGCTTGTTTAATTGTGCGGTAAGAATAATTATGAAAGTAGAGGCTAATACCATTTAACATTTTTTTTCTTCCAACACACCCTCCTATTGGTTGAAATTCAATCAAGTCTCTATTTCGAGTGGGATCCATATGAATTTCAACTGGTAAAACAAGTGTTACATGGTGTGCTGCTAGCATATTTCTCGAATAGATATCTGTTACTTAGTACCTTAATGGATTGATCTTTTGAAATAACACAATTTATTGTGGTTCTTTTCAGGTTTTTCTTGCTTGTTTGGTTTTCTAATGAAGCTTGTGAGAAACTAGTCAGGCTTTTCGTGAACTATGGATATAGAAAAAAAATATGATAATGATTGTGAAGCAGCTGATTGCATCATGGAGATACAAAATTTTCTCATGTAAATGGTTACCTTTGTTCCATGTGGTTATTACCTTTGTTCTATCTGGTCTGACCTTGTGCTTTGGTTATAAGACTATATAAGCTTACCTCTACAGTGACTAAAAGCTTTTATGACAATTTTAATCAATGCATCGTTTTTCCTTTTTCAAAATTTTTACCTTTATTGTTGGGTATTGTTTCATCGACAATTTTCCGCGCTTCTTGATATTAGTACTAATAGTTGGTTGATTTGAAAAATCAACCAACTGATCCTCTCATAGAAAATGATCCTCTCATAGAAAAATACCTATGTATTTTTTACAACACATTATGGCATTCATTCAGGGTATTCAATGAACCTTCTGATGTGTTGATAACAATTGCTACTGTTATAATTGGAACTTGAAAGTATTGCACAGCTTAAAGCGATCAATCCCTTAACCATTTCTTTGTATTGAGTTTCATAAAACTGACCAGCTTAAGCTCCAGAATGGTGCTATCAACTTTACCAGCTGCTATAGTCCTACATGAAGACTAATATTTTGCTTTCCAAAATTAGGTATTTCATTCAATCAAACCATAAGAATTCAGGTTACAGGCATATCATATGTATTTATCACGGTCAAATATAATGTGGATATTTCTTCTAAAGTTAATAAGGCAAACTAACCAAGCTCCCGCTACCATATACATCAGATATGTAAAGGATATCAAGGACTACAAAATGGACACGAACAAAATATGAACACAAGTTCAAAAAGAGTAAACTTAATGAAGACATCATAGAACCAAAAATGGATAAACATTCAGAGAAACATGACCATCATCAACCAAACATAAAACCTAAATCCAAACGAGTATTACATTCATGGAACTAATTCAGATATCCAATATCCTTCAAGTATGTTCTGTTGTCAT
>Ga0315913_1004183_pt1 | contig 17448 bp, 6 predicted proteins | sample MpolsnodulesMG_FD_207736 | JGI IMG/M metagenome (GOLD analysis project Ga0315913, IMG submission 207736) | Medicago polymorpha root nodule microbial communities from Los Angeles, California, United States - small nodules | ecosystem: Host-associated > Plants > Roots > Nodule | place: USA... | reverse complement strand
TTTTCATTTTTTCATCTATTATTTATATATAAAATAACTTATGTATGACCAAAATAACTTAAAAGCTTAATCTATTACAAACCTCAAACTTAAAAGACTTATGTATAATCAAAAAATTTAAATGATTGATATGTTACAAATCTCAAACTTAAATGACCTACAATATAACTTAACTTAAAATAACTAATTAATGACTATAATACAAAGTAGGCATGTAAATAATCTTTTAAATTAGACCAAACTTTTAAATAAATCATAAGAAATTCAAAAAATGGACATATAAAAGACCATAAATCAAGCTCTAACTTGTAAAAAAATTCATACAGCACACTTCGGCACACCGTTTCTACTTTAAAATAAAAGAATATAATATAATAAAATAAAATAAAATAAAGCTTGAAAAGAAAAAGAGACAACACGTGTCAAACAACCAATGCAAGCAATGACACCTGCACCAATAATACTTAAGCTGCAGACACGTAGCAGTAACACATCACAGCACCCATCCAGCACTGTTCACGAAAACGAAACCAACCAAACATTATAAAACTTAACAACAACAAGGTTCAGTTCAATTGATAAACTTCAACAACAAGAACAACAAGTTAAGCATCAAACATATAAAATCACTACTAGCTCATTTGATTTTTATTTGTATTTGTTATTGAAACTGAAGATTGAAGATGGTTGGAGTAGGTGTTCCAATATGCGTGCAGTGTGGCACAAGAAGTAACCCTTGCCGGTGTAAGGTGGTGGGGCCAACGCTGGGGTTCGTGGCGTTTGTCGCGGCGGCGGTGGTGGAGTGGCCGGTTGGAGCTCTTGTTTATATCTTTAAGCATAGAAAGGGTCGCAGAATCATGGGTCATCCTGCCACTGTTGTATACCCAAAAGTCACCAGAGCCATCCCCATCTAACTTCATTCTATAAATTAATTAGTAGTATTTTCCTTGTATTTATTTTGTCTGTCTTGTTATCCTATTTTCCCATTTCAATGTTATAATATCATGTACTCCATAGTTCTGATGCACGAGCATGGGGTACATATGTATTTTGTTTAGTTTGCTGTTTTAGATGCATGGTAAACTAAGCAATCAAACTAATTAAGAACTATACTTAGCTTCATGTTATTTGATATTTGTATTGCAAGTTATGAATGGACTTTGTTGTTTGCCTATATATCTTTTCATTTAAAAACAGTAGATACAGGATAGTAACATTGCTAATAAAATACTTTTCTTATATTAAGAAGCAAAATATAGATTTATTCCTTACATTGGTTTTGATTTCGGATTTAATATAAAGTAGTTCTTGAATATGCATTTCTGTTATCAGTTTAGTCCTTAACGTTAAAATTTTTTATTAACTGATGAGGTGACAAATGTTTGGTACTAACAATGTGCACGAGCTGCGATAGAGATTACGTAAAAGTAGAAAATAGTCACTTTGATACCTGAACCTAAAAATAATATTTGTCATAGAGATTAAAGTAAAAGTAGAAAATAGTCACTTTGATACCTGAACCTAAAAACAATATTTCCAAATTGAATGTCAAATTTAGCCCCTGATTTCTAAATTTAATCCCTTGTTCAAAATCAAATTTTTCATTAAACATCAAAATTGGATCACAATGATGCATGTTGGTGCAAACTCGTTCCAACACTATGTTACTTATTCGTTAAGAATTGGATCATCAATAAAGTTGTTCTGAGCATATAGAAAAAGCAAACATAAAACCTTAAAATAGTTATTAAGATTTCTGACTATGCATACTTACTATCAGTTAGGTCCTTGACAGTAAACATTTACTGTCACTAAGGATCCTAACACTTAAACACTTACATGCACAAAGTGTCAGCATCACAAGCACATATAAAATAGCCACTACTATAAAAAGTACGTACATTTTGCATCATTGATTTGCATTCTTCATCCCTGCATATAGTTTTGCACCTTTGTTTGTCATTTTTCAACCACATTATATCTCTTCCATGGTATACAATGTAGCTCCTCACAACTTCTTTGTATATATCCAAAGTTTCAATTTCATTCCTAGCTCCAAGTGAACCTGATAAACTTTGCATTTGAATTAATAAATTGAGGGAAAACTCGTCTTTCATTTCCATCACCTTCATCATCGATACTAATAGGGCTCATTAGTTTTTCAGAATGATAACTGTCATTATTGTTAGGAAAATCATTCTCAACAACATTCTCTTCAACATTAATATCCAAGGTTTGTCAGAGACCTAGGTGATAATGAGTGTTTACTGTGAGAGTCCTAACTAATAGTAAGCATGCACAATTAGATACCTCAATTACCATTTCAATATTTTATGTTTGTTTATTCTATATGCTCAGGACATCTTCTTTGAGGAAGCTTATATAGTTATTGACGAATGAGTAACACTTCATTGGGACAAGTTTGCACATGCACCGATCATTATGTGATTCAATTTTAGTATTTAGTTGAAGATTTGATTTTGAGAAAAAGAGGAAATTATATGAGATTTGGCGATTTAGGAATTTGTGGATTGAATTCATGATTTAGGGATTTGAGATTCAATTTGGGATATTGATTTTGGGCTCAGAGACCAAAATGACCATTTTTTACTTTCATTAGTCCATGTAACACCTCATACACCTTGTCAATATAAAACATTTAACACTTCATCAGTTAACATAAATTTTTAACGTTAGAGTCTAAACTGATAAAGAAAATGCACATTCAGGGACTATCAAAGGCGGTTTTACTACAAGAAACTTTATTTTTATCACATGTTCAGGTTCAACCAATACGTTCAACAAAAAACTTGACTTGTAGTGACAACCGAAAATCCGTCACTATTTGGTTAATTTCCGTAGCTAAATGTTTTGTGGACATTATTTTCAACGATTGGCAACGAAAATGCGTCTGTCATTGCCAAATAGTTGTCACTGCATGTTTTTCACATTTACCCACGGCAAAACCGTAGGTAATTCTAAGGGTATCATTTTAAAAATAGGCTTAATAGCAGTTTTGAACACCTAAGAATCAGGAAGTTGCGATTTTGGACCCTTAATAAAATAAAATACAATTCTGCCCCCTAAGTACTGTTCCTTTTGCAGTTTTGGCCCCCAAGTCAATTTTGACCAAATCAATGCTCACGTGGCTGCTGCCTGTGTAATTTTTTTATTTTTATTTTTATTTTTTTGATATTTTTAATTACAAAATTTTAAAAACTAATTTTTTTTTAAAAAAAATTAAAAAAATTACACCTGTGGCGTCCACGTCAGCAGTGACTTAGTCAAAATTGGTTGGAGGGGGCATAATTGCAAAAGGGGTTGTACTTAGAGAGCTGAGTTTGATTTTATTTTGTTATGGGTCAAAATTGCAACTTCATGATGCTTAGGGGACCAAAACAACTGTTAAACCTTAAAAATATTAAAAACTTCTACCTACGGTTGCGGCTATCACTAAAACTTATCATTTTTTTTATATATGTTTTCTATTCTACTATAAATTCTAAAAATGAATCATTCATAAAATTACCACTAAATTAGTTTAATCAATATCATTGGAATTTTAAATTGATTACTATAATGAATTTATAGAATAAATTCTTGAAGTGACTTAACAAGAATAATTCTTCCTAACTATGAACTATTATACGATTCACCAAAATCAATACTCACTACTCACAAAAATCAAAAAATATATATTTATATATATGTGCTCTATTGCTCATTTAATTTATGGTAACAAAATTTGAATCACTATTCATAATAGTTTGATGATATGTTTACAACAAGATCAATATGCGTGGTTCAATGACTTGATAATATGTTACACTGAACGGAAGATATTCAAGTCAGTTGACGATGTTAATATTATTCGAACTTTCACCGCAAAGAGGTCTCGAAAAGGGCATTTACCTTCAAATTTTATTTAACACACTATTGACTTGTTTTGTTTCATCTCTCTTATTTTAAATTGTACTTTTGTTGACAAAATGACAAGTCTCTTTTATTTTAATTTATGACTATTTATATGTTATGTCACATGTGAATTCGCGGTTAAAATTTTGTCAAGTTCAATAAAATTTCTGACTCCACGAATAAAGACTATTTTGTATTTAATCCTTAATCAGATACCTTTGCAACTGTAAGGTGCAGAGTCCGAAACTCAAGTTACAATTTCTTTTAATCAATTACTTGAAAAATGGAAGAAGGGAGTAAATCTTTATTTTGCTTCTAAAATAAAAAGTATTTTTCATGGATTAGTGCAAATTCAGCTCGAGACTTGGCAACATGCGATGATACATCCATCCCATAAAATAAAGGAAGGAAGAAAAAGAGACAAGACACATGTCAAACAACCAAAGCAAGTAAGACACTTGCACCAATAGTACTTAGATGCAAACACGTAGCAGTAACACATCACCCCACCCATCCAGCACTGCTGACGAAAACAGAACCAACCAAACATTATAAAAGGGTTAAGAACAACAAGGTTCAATTAATAAACTACAAGAACAACAACAACAAATCAAGCATCAAACAAAATTACAAGCTCTAGCGAATTTATTTTGCTTGAAATTAAAGATGGTTAGAAGAGGGGTTCCTCTTTGCGTGCAGTGTGGCACAAGAAGCAACCCGTGCCGGTGTAAGGTGGTGGGGCCAACGCTCGGGTTCGTGGCGTTTGTCGTGGCGGGGGTGGTGGAGTGGCCGGTTGGAGCTCTTGTTTATATCTTTAAGCATAGAAAGGGTCGCAGAATCATGGGTCATCCTGCCACTGTTGTATACCCAAAAGTTACTCGAGCCATCCCTATCTAACTTCATTCTATAAATTACTAGTATTTTCGTTGTATTTATTTTGTCTTTTTATCCTATTTCCCATTTCATGTTATAATATGTACTCCATATATAGTTTTGATGTAGAGCATAATGTGTGGGAATATATATTTTGTTTAGTTTGCTGTTTTAGATGTATGATAAACTAAGTAATCAAACTAAGAACTTTTTTTCGCTTCGTGTTATTTGATATTTGTATTTCAAGTTATGAATTATGAATGGACTTTGTTGTTTGGCTATATATCTGTTCATTTAAAAATAGTGGATATCCAACAATATAACTTATATATTAACATTTATAATTTTACTATGTTTTTCCTTAAATCTGTTAGTTTTAATTTTGTATTTCAATAGACAAACACCTATTTTAATTTTTGTTAGTAATTTTGTATACAAAATTGAACAATAAAAAAGCATATTTGAGTAAAAAATTGGGCAAATTCTACTATACACTCAAAAATTTGAGTGTACCGGTACACTGCATCATTAAATTAATATTGAAATGAATTGTTTTTTTAAAAAAAATAATTGTTTTCTATCATTAACAATTATAATAATTAGATCTTATTTACCAAAAGTGTCGACGAAATAAAATTTACTTTTTTGAATTTTTGTTACATATAACAAAGAATATTGATTATTTTCTATGAGAGAATTTTAAAATTTTAATATGATTTTTATAAATAATGAAATAATGTTTTATAAAATACAAATTTTAATAGATAACTCTTTATTTCATAAAATAATTGTTAAATTATAAATTTTTGAAGCAGGAGTACCGGCACACCTTAATTTATGAGGTGTACCGTAAAAGTTCATAATAAATTGACGATCTAAAAATAAATTCAAAGATAAAAACTAATAAAAGAGACACATACAATTTTGATACATTGAAATATCAATATGAAGTATCCATTCATGCATCAAATGTTAAATCGCTCAAAAGTTCGAACCCCTTGCATTCATGCATCAAATGTTTAAACCCTCAAAAGTTGGACCCCTAACCCAGAGGCCAGAGTATTGGCTACGCCCCTAGTTGCGACTGCATGTCGTTGTGGTTAACAAACGCCCCTATTTTGATGGGATTACCACTGTTTTTTCAGCAATTTATTTTCGTTTTCACAAGAATTGATAATTGAATTTGAGAGCAGTACGAGAAATTGGAATGTTTAGATTATCCGAACAAGTCGAAAAAGAGGAATCTGAAATTGAATCAAGATTGTGTATTAATATTATTCCGTTATATTGCGACTCCTCTTGTTGATGAGGGCAAAAGAGTAAATGGATGACGCATATTTATAGACCTGAAATAATTAGCAAAAAAAAAAAATCATTTGATTTCATCACCTTCTCTCTTCTCTCCAACGAGAAAAAAACTCCAATTCACAGTTTCATCAATTCCTCCTTTTTTTTTCCCCAAATCCAACCCACATGCAAGAGTATAATTGGAGATGTGAATCAAGGATTTGATCTATCATCAATTTCAGGTGGGTTTCCTTATTCCTTCTTGATTGTTTTTAGATTAAAATTGATTATTTGGGTTTCGAGATTTTACTCTATGAATGTAAAAAATCATGACTTTGATAATAATAATAATAATAGGGTTCTGCTCTATTTCTGCTTCTGCTTATTGATTATGCTTATAGGTTCTGAATCTTTGCATAACTGACAGTTTCTGAACATGGGTGTAGTTGATTTAATCTTATTTAAGTGACGTGTTCTTCATAACTAAGAGTAGAATTGGGTTTGTCATTGTAGGTTTTGGTGTAACATGATACAACAAAATAGTGTTACTACCGGGATGCTTAAGCTGAAATTGTAGAGATTTTGTAATGTGATATTTGTTTGATGAAATGATTGATAATTGTGATCATGATAAGTGATTGTGCTATAAGTCACAAATAAGTTGTTTATCCAAAACAAACTAAATGTTTTAAAAAATTGAAGTGGATGGGTTTCTTTAAAAAAATAAATAGAATGACCGCTTACCATATTTTCAAAAAAGTTGCTGAAAACAACTTTTTGTACAATGAGTGCTTATCATATTTTAAAATAAATTGCAGAAAGAAAAAAATTCTGGAAAATAAAATTGGAAAAAAAGTTTGAAAAAATAAAAGTTAATGTGAAAGGGGGCCCTTTGACATGTGGGGTAGGCAACTTTGGGGCGTATAAAAAATGGGGCTCATTAACTTGGAGTATTTTAGGCCCCCTTGACATTGGAGTTAGCGGCCAAATTGTTAAGGTCCCATAAATTGAGTGCTTTAAGTATGCCCAATGTTGTTTGATTTCTGTTTGGGACAGGTTTCACATGTTGTTGTATGTATGTGTATAGTTTTTAAGTAACTGCAACATTGGTCTAATTTACGAATACACATGATATTGTAGCGTAATGAAATTTCTGTGTGCATATCTTTACTAGTATGGGCTGTTATAGTCTTTTGTTAATGGACTTCATAATGTTTGTCCATTGATTTGCATTCTCTGCCTACTAATATCCTCTGAATTGTGTGTTCTCTATTATCCATTCTATAAGAGTAATATTGTATTGTTAATAACAAGTGATAAAAATAAAGATAGTAATGAGAATAATCAATGTGTGATGATAAAGAATGTGAAATATGACATAAATGTATATAAATAGAGGATATTAAGTTATTTGAGATTAAGTTTTAGTTGATGTGATGAAATGATTGAAAAGATGAATTTTAGAATGTTAGGATTCACCCTAGCTAGGTGAATTCTCCGTCTATGACGGGATGTGTAAGAAGGGGCACCGTTTACTGGAGTCAATTTATCTTCACCTTAAAATAAGGACATTAAAATGTTGTTGTGGAAGTGGAGCTTATCTCGGTTGAAGATTCAGCCGTGTTTGTATTATGAATGGCGGTGGAATCCGAGATGGTGCCTTGGAGTTTTGCGTGGTTGAGTTTTGGTTGCTGTTGCGGTTCTGGTTCGGTTACTGCTTGCTGGTTCGGTGAAGACAGCAGGTGACAGGCTGCTGCTGTCTGTTGTTGTTCGGTTAGCAGGTTTGGCAGCAGGAACGGTTTGGAGATTCGGTTATAAGGCTGGTCAGTGTATTGGTGTTTTCTTGGGGTGCTTTTTTGTGGATTGACAGCTTTTGGTGTTTCTTGCTGTGTTCTTCTTCCTGTTCTGTTTCTGAATATGGATGTTTAGGAGGTTTTTTGTTGAGTTGTTGGCTGGTGAGGTGCCGCCTGTTTAGGCCCTTATTTGTACTCTTTTTCCTCCTTCGCGGGTATAGTGCATCTTGTGCTAGCCTAGCTTAATAAAATTTGCTGATTCAAAAAAAAAAACATAATTTTGAGAATAGGTTAGGTTATCGAAGGTTTCCCACATTTGGTAACCTAATTAATTAAGTTCAATACGTATATGTTATCTTGAGTTTAATTAATTGTTGTATTTAAGCTCTTTTTTATGTTTATGTTCTTAATTTAAACTAATTTAGTTTCAATTCCATAGTTAACTTAATTTCCTAAAATATGCATTGTGTATTTGATGATATTAACTTTGTCACATTTTCGGTAGCACCGACACTTTTGATTGAAGGAATGTGTGATGTCCTAGATATAATTTGTGATTTGTTAGAATTAGTTTGACATTGATTAGGGTAGGTAGTGTTAGTTAGTTATAATTAGTTGCTAGTTGGTTATGTTGATCACCTTATAATCACTATACAAAAAAACATTTTATTAAATCTTCAATTATATCTAGCAGACACGGAAACATTTGATTACATTCAATTATGTCATTTTCTTAAATTATTACACGTTTGGTGTGACGTGGTGTGACATGTCGTGTTTGTGTTAGTGCTTCATAGGTCACATTTTAACTTTCTATATTTCTGAAATGATAAAATTGTGATAATGCTTGTAATTTTGCAGTGTTGCATTTACTCTCAGAGATGGGTGTAGTGACGGGTGTGATATTGGATGAATCCGTACTCTTGGCTGAAGGAGATGGTGATAAAAGTGTATCTTCGCTACAGCCAGGAGTTGAGCCTTTGATCAGAACACTCTTTCAATCCAGAATTCATATTGGAATTGTGTATAATGTCGAACTTCAAGACGATAAGGTCAGTATTCTGAAAAGAATAGCCAGTTTACACTCGCTTCATTGCTTTATCTTAAATGATCATGCAAGTGAAGTTGTTATGCCTGTATGGGGTGGTAATGAAAGTGGAAACATTATTTATCTGGTTTCTAGTAAGAAGGAGTTATTATCATTACCCGAATTAAGAAGGTATAATTGGTTGATTGTTGGTCTGAATGTTGGAGGTGAAAGTGAAGGTTCACGTGAATATGATACTTCTAATATTGAAAATTTAGAGGAATTGCCATTGAAAATTTGTCAGTTAAATAAAAAGTTTACCGGAAACAAGTTCTTGACTGTCGGTTATATAATGAAGCCTTCTCGCATCGAGGATTTTGCAAAGAGGGGTGCATTCCCTTTGTGTCCTACACAAAATGGGTTGATGTTTGTGCCTCTTTCGGCCAAGCTTCCTTTATCGTCTCAATTAAAGGATGTTGATGTTGTTCTTCATAAAGCCACTGATGAAATATTATCCATTAAAGATAACCAACCTACTTTTACACAAAACATGCAAGAACTGCAGAGGTATTTGGATCAACATCAGGATTTATGTGTGGTTGATCCACTGATTAATATTTATCCTGTATTGGATCGGCTAGAAATTCAACAAGTTCTACTTGGCTTATTAGAATTGAATACTGAAGGTGGTTATTTGATCAGAGGGGCCCGTTTTCTTAAGGTTGATAATTTTAGCGAAGTTGATTTCACGGCTGGATTAGCTGATGCTGGATTGTCTCTTCCCTGTATAGTGAAACCTAAAGTTGCCTGTGGTGTCAGTGACGCTCATAAGATGGCAATAGTTTTCAGGGTTGATGATTTTAAGAATTTAGACGTTCCTCTTCCAGCTGTTATTCAGGAATATGTGGATCACTCCTCCACTTTGTACAAATTTTATGTCTTGGGCGAGAAAGTTTTCTATGCTGTCAAAAAGTCGATACCAAATGCTGATACTTTGATAAAATTAGCCAATGGTGATGATCTCAAACCTCTAGAGTTTGATAGCTTGAAATCTCTACCCACAGACAAAAGCATCATCATCGATTCTGGAACCAGTAACGAGTCTATTGACCTTAAGCTGGTAACAGATGCTGCAAATTGGCTTAGGAGAAGGCTTCATCTCACAGTCTTTGGTTTTGATGTTGTAATTCAAGAAGGAACACATGATCATGTAATTGTGGATGTAAACTACCTTCCATCGTTTAAAGAAGTACCTGATGAAATCTCTATCCCTGCCTTCTGGGAGGCCCTTAGAAATAAGTTTGACAGTATGGTTTCTAAACAAGCATGCGCTTGAACTTTGTAACTGTGACAAGGGGAATTAAATGTTTTAGAAATAAGTTTGACAGTGTTTGCATCAGATCTTTGATCAGGCACCTGATCTTATCATGATAAAAATGAGGTTGAATAATTTATCATTGCATGTTTGAAGCTTGAAATGCTTAGCACTTGTTATTATTATTACTGCAATTCAATGTAATGCGTCTGCTGTTTGCTTGAAAATATTTATTTAAAGATAAGAAGTTTACCTCTATTTTCTCTCCAAAATCCTTATACAAACATAGGTTTGAAACTTCCACTCAAATTGATCTTTCTTTGCTTCTTCCATATTCAGAAGAAAAAAAGTCAATTTTGGGTCAGCTATGCCTAAACATCAAACCTAATCTAAGCACTGGAAATGTCAAAATGCATAGACATATTTATGAATACATATGCTAAAGAGTTGAGGACAAAATTAACTTGCTTCAGAAGCTCCCACACAGAAGGGTTAACTTTGCTTCTTGTTAAGTAACTAACTACTATTGAGTATTGACAAGTGAGGCTATTAAGCAGTTTCTTCTTCATGAATTTCTCCTTCTTCCACTGGACTGAAACTCACACGTTTCTGGAAATTCAAATTCAAGAAATAACATTAACTTAGTCTCACATTAACCCAATTTGCATGGAAATTGAAACAATTTGCTTGAAGCTACAAATATAGGCTAATGAGCTAATCAAACGACATTCCTATGATAGAATTTTCTTGTAAACTTTAGTTAAAATGAAACCAAGAATTGAAATCCTCGTTGATGACGGATATATTTTTATTATATATAATCTGTTATAGTCGTAATTGCTTGAAAGATGCAACTTTGAACAAATCATTTTTTACTTTAGTATTTAACTATACCTTTTCAATCATGTTAAAAGTAAACACTCTATACCTTTTCAATCATGTTAAAAGTAAACATTTATCGACTTTTGAAGTTACCTCATTCTCACATTTGACTTCATCTTATGTATTGTATATGTTTTTATGGTCCAAAAATGAATATGAGGTAAGAATACGGCGCAAGGCATGTTGCCATGTTAGATATATAGCTTAACAAGAAACGTCATATATAAGCAGCATAGGGAGCCAAGACAAGAGGGAAAATATTCATCCACGTAATTAAAAACTTGAAATATAATTTTATTATTTCCCCAACTTTCTTCTTGGCATCAGTAAGATAAGGTTGATTGCTACCTATATTATTAAGAACATAAATATTTTGTCCCAGTTACACTTTCTTTCATAAGATTTATCTACTTTTTATACAAAAAAAATGGTTGCCAAAATTTTGGTTATTGAGATTGAGTTTGAAAATGTCAATATTTTGACATTTAAATTTGTTTTTTTTTAAAATTTATCATCCAATATCATCTTGTGGTCAGCTAAAAAGGAAATTCATCATGCTAGTATTTTTTTTGTTAATACATACCTCATTAACATATTATATTTACATTTTTTAATTTGTGAAGTATCAACTGATTTTGCTAATTTGTGAAGTATCAACTCATTTTGTTTATGATTAATCTTTATCAGGGAATTTGGCTAACAACATTTTGTGAAGTCTCTCTGCCCAACCTCCTTTTTCTGATTTAGAAAAGGCAAACTCGAGACATTGCTTAAGTGATTGAAGTTGAATAAATGTAATAATATTATTACTATATTTAAATTAATGATATTTTAACACACAAATGATTTAAAAGTAAGTATATGTATGTTATAAAAGTAACTTTTTGAAAAAAATTCAAAAATGATTTTTTTATGGTTAAGAATTAATCTCGATACCCTACAATTTTGATAATGTCATATTTTACAAAGGACTGAGAGTGAAAGAATCTTAAATGATAAAAATATAAACATAAAAGTAATTGTAGAGCCTAAAACTAATTTAACTTCATATTATAGAGACTAAAATCGCTAATAACAATTTATTTTAACTAAGAATAAGATAGTAAAATACAATAACAATACTAACGAGTAACAACAATAACACCAACAATAGATTGATCTAAGTGTTAAGTGGTTTGAACCTTTAAGTATGTGGTCATGGTTCGATTCATGTCTCATGCTTATAAAAACTTCGTGCGGGTGCCAAAAAAACAACAGTAACAAAATCCTAAAAAAAATAACCGCGTGTATACACACCAAAACACCTTTGAATTGCTTTATTAAGTTATTAATTTTTAAACCGCAAAATGGCACGCACACAAAAATACGACTAAACAATCCCACTTGCAAATTCTCATAAAAAAATCCCACATCAAAGCATACAACGTTTCAAAGATTTGAGAATGTAATCAACAATACAAAAATGAACAAAATAACGTAAGGCAATTGAAAAAACACATACCCTTCGCGACCTTTGATTATGAACCTCTATTTTTCCTTCATTGATTCCACCACCACCCTTCCCGGAAGCATTATTCCCCATATACAAACTTACAATCTTCTCCGCCACCTCGGCTCCATCGCGACTCTCCTCCATCAACCTATCCAACTGAGCCTTAGGAATCCTCATTTTCACCCTAGTGGACCCATCACGAGCTAAACCGGGCCCATCATCACCTAAATTGGACCGCTTCACCGAAGGAAGATCCGAAACGGAGCGTTTCGATAACATCAAAAAATCAAGCCTCTCAGTAGCACTCATTCCACGTGAAGGGTGTAATCCACTGGATCGCACCCTTCTCGGCAATGGTTGAGACTGAACTTTTGGTAACTCAACCAAGAAATAGATTTTCTTAGCCTTGAGTTGTTGGTGAGGTTCAAGTGGTTTAGCCCTAAGCCCAAAATGCTTCACTGCTTGTGAATCCAAAAGAGCATGACCGGGATAGTGTTTAACTACATCGTTTGCTTTAGCTGGAGTTTTTAGCTTGAAGGTTTCTCCATCTATTTTCATTACCTTTGCTTTTTTGGTTCTTCCCATCATAACGTTTCCCATCTCTTATTATTACACTAGCTTGTTCTTTGTCACTTTCCTTTCCCTTTGATATTTTCAATTTTGATTGGTTGTTTTTGTATCTTAGTTTCTCTCTTTGTAGACTTAGTAGATAGTTGTAGGAGGTGATAATGATATATTAATACTTACTTATTTTTATAAGAAGAGGCCAAATCAAATAGTATGTGAATTAGTGGAAATTTGGTAGAGATTCCATATAAATAAGGAAAGGGTCAATGACTTGATTTATTTATTTATTGTATTAAATAGTAGTGTGAAACTAAAGATTTAACCAAGATAAAGTTTGATCACTTGATGGGTTAATATCAATTCGATAGTTACAATATAACCAGGCATATTTACATTTTTAGCCATTTGTTTAATATATTTAACACACATAAACCAATAAATTGCATGTTTTAATTAATTAATTAATTAATTAATATTAGTTATAAATTAACCAGTTTCTCAGACCTCAGTTCCATTCCATTCGTTTGTGGTTAACTTTTAAAAAAAAAAAAACTTATTTACTAAATTAATTTAGCTTGGAGTTAATTGTATTACATATGCTTGAAGTTAAAAATATTTTTAAAGAGATGGCTGAAAATGTCATTCCCTCTAATGAATATGAGTTGTGGAGCCAAGCCAAACTTTTCACGTCCCATTGAAAAAAAGAAAAAAGAAAAAGATGTGGCTTTCCCCTCATGTATATTCTTTTCATGGATTTGTCTACATTTATAAAAGAAACACTTCATGTCCCGACATGATAAAAGATAGAAGTTTTATTCACTTTTAATTTATAACTACTGATATAAAGTTATACATCATCTGGTCGCTATTATAAGCAAAAATCAATATTATAGATTCATTCATTAAATGATGTATGTGGTATATAATAAAGACCATATACATAATTAATCGAATGAATTTAAAATGTATATTTTTGTTTATAATAAGGACCGAAGAGTGTATAAGATTTCAATAATTTTTTTTTTTAAATCCTTGAAAATAGAGATTTCATAGGGGAGTAGATTAAAGAGTTTATAAAAATTTCCAATTGGTTTAGACTTTTTTTACATGAACTCTCAAGATTAAACAAGCTTAATTAAGCTCAATCCACTAATGAATTAGGTCACATATAAATATGATGTGAAACTACATCGACATCACAAATGATCTCCATCAACACCACATGATGAAAATAAAAACGTTGGTCTAAGCTAAATCTTACTCAACAGATTCAACGAGTTTTCACCATGTAACCTTAGAAGTCATCCTATAGAAGCACGCTTGTGCATAGTAAAGATTCATCATTATCTAATCACAAAAACACCTCCCATCCTCGATTATGAACTAACTTCATCGCCAAACTGTTTGTCGATACACCACACCCGCCGATGAGCTGCCACCGTCTTTTGCCGTGTCACCACAACTCTAGCCGTCGATCTAGGTTCACTTCGGATTAGACACTAATTAAAGCCTAATATGCATGCAAAATACTCATCCAATTGGCCATGTGAAGAAAATACAAAATAACATCGAAAGCATACTCTTAATGTTTGGAATCTATTAATCTTTACAAAGATTTGGATTCTTTTTCTACTTTTAATATTAACATATAAAATAAATATGCAATCAATTATTAATCCAGCCAAAGAAAAAAGTATTCCAGAAGCACTTCATTATGATTTTTTAAATTGTTCTACGTATGTATAGAGAAGTATTTATAAAGAAAACACTAATACGTATGTATACTTGCATGTTGCATGACTTATAACATGTTATTATTAGGCAACATATGACAAGAAGAATGGCCATTTAGAAGCATCTTAACATTTTCCTCTACTATTTTCTTTTTTGCTTTGAAATGATATATGTGTCTATATTATTAATGTCATATTCAGATTTGGAGAGGTTCTTTTGGCACCTCATATTAAATTCTTGACAATGTGGACTTTATTTACCAAATCTGCTATTATGTCTTCTGCTATTATTTTTGCGTTCGTTTTCATATGTCGGCACGTATCAAAATGTAATATTTTTTCAATCACTTCCTAGATAATGAATATTTGGATTGCAACTATTTTATTTTATGTTTCATTAATTTTACTTAATTTGATTACTACTTTTATTTTATGTGTGTGATTCAAATATGAAATATGTTATCATAAATCATTTGTGTTTTGTTAAATTGGACTAGTTTTTTATGTATTAACTATATTATATTTCTAACTAGAAAAATAAAATAAAGTATATAACATGACGAGAAAAGCTAACATGAAAACCGTTGAAGTATAATTAACCTAATTGGTAACCAAGTCCACTCAAGCATTCAAGTCTAGGAACATGATCTTACCAAACAACAACTCAAATGTCTGTAGTTATAACTTATAACTAGCCTTCAACAACGCTGCTAGGTCAAATGTAAGTCACGTGAATCAAAATAAAATAATTACAACGAATAAATAACAATTTTCTTTAAGTAAATGTTAAATGACAATTATTTTATTGGTATTACACGTACATAACAAAAATAAAGATTGCCCTCTAATCATTTTTTAAATAGATTGTTCCCATAAATTTAATTCAGTTGGTAAAAACAATTCATATTATATGTAGGATTGGGATTCAAACCTTAAATATCTATCTATTTAATGAATTTCTAGGCAATAGACACTAGGTCTATTTGACAAAAATAATAATTTAAAAGAAGACGACTTTTTTGATTTGAATATCAGAAAATCCTACATTTCAACAAATTATTACCTACCAACCACGTTCACTTCAACAAACATGAAAACAAGCACCAATCAAACTTTAGTATAGTAGCATGGACCAACCCAACCTAATTTCTATGACACCTTTTAAGCTTTCACTTTCACCAAATAATTTTATTTCAGGGTTTTAATTTATTTTTAATGAGAGAAAGAATTTACAAAAGACTATGGAACTAATATAGAAATACCGCATCTTATTAATTACATATTAAATTGAAACTTAAGATGTAAAGACAAACAGAAAGATAAAATAATCGCTCAAATGAGCGTGTTCAATTCATTTAAAACAACGACAACATAAAAATGTTCTCTATATTTCATTAGTATAGTTTGAAAGAATTGATCGAGTTATGCATTTTTTTGGTGAAATCTTTTCTTTATGTTCAAAAAAGTTTAATCCGGTCCATAGCCTATGAAGAAACTAGAGCATGTATGAATATATTCAATGACAAATTTAGTTTGGTTAATCGATGATCTTGTTTGTGTTTAATTCTATTGTTGCAATTATCATTGTTGATGTTTTAAAATATTTTTATTGTTGAAATTATTGTGGTTAAATTATGTTTGTGTTGCTGTTGAGGTATAATGTGATTTAAGGACAAAATTTTCTCTTATTTTGTGTTTAGAATTTTTTTAGATAAATATGTAAAAATCATTTCGGAATATATAATTCGAAAAAGATAAAATGTGAATTTTAAAGGCGCACAAGATCTGTATAAGGTGGAAAAATAATTTCTCTAGCCACAATGGAACTCCACAAAGATGAAGAGATATATTAATTATTTCCCTGACGCTGATGAAAATAACCAAATTAAAATGGCCACCAACTATTGTTGTCAATTTCATGATGTCTACTAAGATGCCGGTTCCTCTTGTTCTGTTTGAATTTTGAATGATTTATCGAGTAAGCGAATTTTCTTCAAATTAGTGAGACTATGTCATGTCACACTCCAACTATTAATGATACACTGCTGCTTCAAATAATTTTGTTCACTAATAAATCAATAATAAATAAATTGGGTCAATAAAAAGTTTTCACTCCATTTTATATATATATTGAATGTCACACTAGTAAAAAAGTATTTTTTTTTTGTTATATTAACCCTCTAGTGTTTTTTTTTTAAAAATTGTCCAATCCAAAAATCGAACTCATGTTCGACCGAACAATTTATCCTTTAGTAAATTTCATCAATCACTTGACAATTGTTTAGTTAGGAAAAAAAAAGTATTTTTAAAATTAGTGTATAGTTTTAGTTTTTTTTTTTTTTTTTAGATTTCATCCATATAATTTAAGATTCTTGTTATTTTAGCCTTTCATGTAGTATTTTCAACCAATTAGCAAATGTCACGTGATCGGGACAAATAATTTTAAGTACAAGGATAAAAAATAAAACTATAAATTACAAGGGTGAAATATTTTCAACTTCAACTACCACGTATTCATGTTTGTATTTTTTGGAAATTTTTTTGTATATGCCCTTCTTTTTTCC
>Ga0315913_1004180_pt1 | contig 17451 bp, 10 predicted proteins | sample MpolsnodulesMG_FD_207736 | JGI IMG/M metagenome (GOLD analysis project Ga0315913, IMG submission 207736) | Medicago polymorpha root nodule microbial communities from Los Angeles, California, United States - small nodules | ecosystem: Host-associated > Plants > Roots > Nodule | place: USA... | reverse complement strand
TTAAAAACAAGTTTTAATGACAATACTTTTTTTTAATATAAGAGTTTTAATGACAAGACTTAAATTACAATTAAAGTCATCCATTCTATTTACTTCAATCATGTTTCTGTCTCCAATTTTTTTTTATAATGTGATCTTTTTTTTTGGTCAAGAATGTGATCTTTCTTTAACATGTTTCTTTGTGACAAAAATAATCAATATTAATCCAATCAAGTTTATACAATATATCGATAAAATTCAAAGCCGCTAAAATTGAAAAGAGGAATCTGCAAACAAACACACAACATTCATGCTAATAGTAAAAAATGGTAGTGTACATATGTCTACAAACAAGACTATATTTAAATCTCTAGAATACTCATGTCTCTGGATAACGTTGACGTTTCTAGAATCATTGATTGAATCTTGACTAGATCGTAGACAATCTTTAAACCCGAATCAAATAAACGCATCACTAAGATGAGAAATCACACTCCACAAAGAAACAAAGTATTACTTTTTAGGAAAAAAAAACATTTTTATTTTTGGGAAACATGAAATGTTATAAATTAGATGCAAAAAATACGAATATTTTTATTACAAACGAAGTATATGGCACAAACAAAAATGAAATTATTTTAAAAAAACGCAAACAAGCCAACATCAATATCTAATTTTGTGAATGAGTGAAAATATGAGACAATTTATTGGGAAAACACAAGACAAATGTTTATTATTGATATGTAAAAAACGCGAGACAAATATTTGTCATTAATAAATATAAAAAAAATCACGGAACATATATTTATCATTGATACATAAAAATATATGGGACATATATTTGTCGTTACCACATAAAAAACATGAGACAAAAATTCATAACTGATAGATATCAAAAGAAGTCACGAGACAAACACTTATCACTGGTAAATATATTAAAACACAAGATAGATATTTATAAGTGATACATAAAAATTACGAGATAAATATTATTAACTAATACATAAAAAACAGGATAAATATTTTTCAGTTATGTAGAAAAAAAACATAAGACATATATATGTCATAGATAAAGAAAAAAACAGGTATAATATTTGTTACTAATACATAACAAAAATATTAAACAAATATACATCACTGAAAAAATATAAAAAAACATATACGTCAGACTATTATCTATCATTTATACATAAAAAAAATATGGGACAAATATTTATGATTGATACAATTATGCTCATTTTATGTGAGAACCAAATAATCATATTCATCCTCTTATGATTTTAATTTGTTTACGGTTAATGTACCTCCAACCATAGTAACGTTAGTGTGAGTACAAATCATAAAATAGTTAGACCTAAAATAGTAGAGTATTTTTTTAGTTAGACCTAAAATAATAAGTTCAAATCATAAAATTGTACGATTATAATAATCATTTTTTAAAAGTTAAATTTGAGTACAATCAATCATTTTAAATGTGAAACAACTATGTTATAGTTTGAATTCCATCATGGATTATATTTTCTTAAAAAGTTGTCTGTAATTTGACAACTTTGGTAGATATAAGGAATGGTTGGATTGTAGAAAAAGATCGTGAACAACATATCTGTGTGCCATCTATGATTTAATGATACAACAACACCTATCTATTTTGTTTTTTCCTGTTATCGATTATCGATATAAGATTGTTGATTGATAAACGATCATCGATATAAGATTGTTGATTGGTAAACCAAGATCTGCAAGTTCCTTAATTATCTTATCCAATAATAAGATGAAATCTCATTCAAGAACTTAATAACAAAAATGATATTAACTATATTATTAAACCAACAATCACAATATCTCTTGATTAAAAAAAAAACTTTCTTGGTAAGGGGTAGCTAAATTAGCACTCCCTCGTTTCAAAATACATGTCCAATTTTTGCAATGTGCACTATTCACTTGACTTACTTTGACCATACTTTTTAACTAATGTATAAATACAAATATATGCATATAAGATGTTGTTTGATTTGTCTCGACAAATATTTTTAAAATATTAAATTTTTATAATTTTTTACTTTAGATAATTAAAGATATTAACGGTCAAAATTATGCATTGGCATATGTGAAGTGGTTTACTTGGACATGTATTTTGAAACGGAGGGAGTACTTATAAGAAAATCTTGTTGTCCATACAAATTGTCCTAGAACTTTCTCAAATTGGAACGGACAGAGATAATTAAAGAGAGGACCACACATTTTAGTTCATTGTCTTGCCAAACTAGGCTTGAGTTTGGAATTCGAAGATTTCATAATAAGTAGCAACTGCCTTTTGAAATAAGAGCGAAATAAAAATTCACGTTTTGGAATCATTCAGGAACAAAGTCAAAAAAAGGATAACATGATCAAAAGAGTTGAAAGGGCGGCTGTGTGTGATGGGGGAAAGGCAGGATAGGCGGGAGAGAAGGAAGAGAGGACATTTGGACAAGGGATGGAACAAGCGAGGTAGAAACATTAGAGAAGAGGAGGTCAAATTAAAATTAAAGACTTAAGGGTAAAGAGGTAATTTAGTTTTAAAAACTCATTCTCTTATGAATCAAGCATGTATTTTGTTAAGATTTTCCAACCTCATTCCCTTCCTCCATCTTCCCTCTTTTAAACCAAACATATATTTAATTAAAATATCTCTCATCCATTCCCTTCTCTCCATTAAAATCTCTCATCTATATTAAACCAGTTGCACCCTATGAAGAATGAGAGGTTCAAAAGCATGAAAGGTTTGGATAATCCTATGCTCTTCCACCAATCAACTAAACTCGACCCCATTTGTAACTAATACATTATTATAAAATAATCTTGAACCTTTTATACGAAATAACTTTATCATCTTAATTACTATGAATTTATATTTTAATAGAAATAAAATATTAACCTCGTTTTTTTTGGGAGAGATTAACATCGTTTTATTTAAAAATTAGCAAATTTTATTTTGTTTTTATATAAATAAAACTTTATACACGGGGATGAATATTTATGAATAAAGTTTTTTAATATAATTGACATCTTTTTTATTTTAAAAAGATCAATATTCTTTATGTATAATTAATATTTAAAACCCTAGGCACATGAATAAACTTTTTACAAGTAAGAGAATATGACAAAGATAGTCTGCGTGTATCTAACTCAGTTAACAGGGACAATGCATTGTTATATGCAGAGATCCAGGTTCGAACTCCAGACACTTCACTTATTCATCTTAAAAGGTGGATTCTTGCTACTAGGCTATTTGGCCCAGAAAAAGAGAAAAATAGACCACCTATCTTAGGAAAAGATTCAAATTTGAGTTCGTCACATTATTACTAAAATGACTAACAATGGACCACGACCCTTTTATCAATTTCATTATTTTATATATTTGTATAAAAATACAGAGTTATGCAACATAGTATCAAATTATATATAATTTTATCAATGAATTTTTATCCCATGGTTGACTGTAAGTTTGGTTAATCTACAATGTAAAACTGAAGATTTAATTTGTATACATCAATACTAGAAAAATCTTTTACACATATGTCCTACCAAATTACACCATGATACCACTTTTTAAGTTAGTTCGTAAAATACTACAAAAAATATTATTTGACGTGATTTAGCCAAATATAAAAGAATTTACACCGTCAATGCATGAAGATTATAATCTCTAAAACTAAATTCTTTTCTTAACAGTGATTTATTTACCCGTGCTTGGCACGGGCTCCAAACTAATTTTGAGAATTTTATGTGAATAATTCCAGTATTCCAACTTTCCCGTGAATTCTTTAAAAAAAAAACTTTACAGTGAATTGTATAGCAGAAAATATTTTGTGATACATACTCGTCAAAAACTTCGAGTAGCGCTCCTTCAAAAAAAAAAAACTTCGATTTAGGATGGCATGTTTGATAAACAATACTATTTAATTAGAAAACAAGACAATTTGATAAGAAAACCAGTCAAATAAAACATTTAATTAGAAAAGATTTACACAAAAGACATTGATTTGTCAAGAGGCCTGCTTCTCAGCACTTGCGTCCTAAGGTTTAAAATTTGACGTTGAAGGATAAAGAAAAAATAATTGGGATCAATACATATTCAAGACTTAGAAACTATTTGTGGCACTAATACATTAGGATTTATTTCACTTGCATCTTTTATTAGATATTTTAACATATTGACAAGGTCCCTCAAAAAAACATGTTGACAAGGTGCGCTGTATAATTCAAGTTGCAGGGAGAAAATGCATTGTCTAATATAAAAGTGAAAGATATTTAACATATTACCAAAATCATAGATATGAAAATATTGCATTTTTTGTACCGAAGCGTTAATTATTATCATTAATCAACCAATGTTTAATACAAGAAGGATAAGAATAAAAAATACGGTGACTAACCCAAGAACAGGCCGCCCTAGCTAAAGTATGAGCAACCATGTTCACTTGTCTCCTAACAAAGTTCACTTTGAAGTTGGAATAATTCCAAATCACCATGACCCGGAGACAATATAGCTTGCACCATAGTAGAAGAGTCGGACTCAGATACAATGTGTTAGAGACTCCCATGGGCAATTTATTTGGGCTCAAACGAAATGATAGCAAGCAAATATGACAGTTTTGGAGGGGGAGATCGTAGCCTTACTTGAGACCCTTCACATTGCTGATGAAAATATTGCATATTAATACACAATACTATTAATATTATAACCGTGTGCCTTGAATAGTTGAAGAATCCATTAAGACTTGAAAGAGACTTGAGAGAGTTTTGTTTTGAGAGATGTTTCTGCCTCCTTACTGATGGTAGATTCTCTTGTTTCCAGTGCCTCTAACCTAATGAGATAGTTAGATTATAATATACTCATCAGTGAAGACAAGTACCTCTCAAATGGGCTAACTAATAAGAACGGTCCAACCCATCACGGTCCGTTCACAATAAGCCCAATATAAATAACAAGTACAATAACATTAAATATTTAATACTATAGATTTCATTTATATTTTAATAATTAATAAAAGGAAATCCAAAATATTCAACAAGCCAAAAAAATTATGTGTAACACTAATGTACAATCTCAATTCAAGCAGAAAATAAAGCATACAAAAGAAAGAAATACAGATTAAAACATTCAATCAAACTATTATTTATGTAGAAGTGCAGCTGATGGAGATATGACTTCAAAGGTTGTGCTTGATTGTGATGAGCCTGCGATAGTGCTATTACTTGAAGTTGAGGTCCCAGTTTGGTTATTTTCAAAACCAGAAATCTTAGATTTAGAGGACACAGAATTGAAAGATGTATTATAGGTAGATGCATTCATCTGCAATGGAAGAGTAGGTAATGGAGCATCAAAGTTAAGCACTTGAACGACTTGCCTGATCATAGGTCTCTGAAGATGATCTATAAGAGTACACCAAAGTCCAACAATCATTAACCTCTCTACTTCCTTCTCATTAAATTCACCATATAATCTTGAATCAGCTGCTTTAAGAAGATCACCTATGCCATAAAGTTCCCAAACCCAATCCACCAAGTAAATATGTTCTTCACTAAGACTTGGTTCAATTGCCTTTCTACCACAAGCTATTTCCAAAGCAACAACTCCAAAACTATATACATCAGATTCTCTACTAGCCTTTCCTCTAGTAGCAGCTTCAGGTGATAGATATCCATATGTTCCAGCTAAAACAGTTGTCTTTGATTCTGTCTCATGGTTCATTAGCCTAGCGAGCCCGAAATCTCCAAGCTTTGTATTGAAATTTGTATCCAACATAATATTGCTTGATTTTATGTCTCTATGTAGCACACAATGCTCACACTCTTCATGCAGGTATAATAATGCTGAGGCCAAACCTCTAGCTATATTATATCTCACTGTCCATATCAGCAAACCTTTTCCTTTGAAAAGATAAGAATCTAAGCTTCCATTTTCCACAAACTCATAAACTAAAAGCAGATCATTCTGCTTGTGACACCAGCCATAGAGTTGGACCAAATTCTTATGCCTCAATTGGCTAATGACTTTGACTTCCGATGCATATTCCTTCACTCCTTGGTTTGATTCTTTAGAAACCTTCTTAATTGCAACATGAGTTTTCAAGTCTCTTATAAATCCCTTGTACACTGCTCCAAAACCTCCAGCTCCAATTTTGTGTTCATTTGCAAAGTTGTTAGTTGCTCTAGCAAGTTCTTCATAGGTAAATTTCTTAGGTAGAGAGCTTCTTTCAAAATCACTATCCATTGCAAGATCAAAATGTGATTCATCTTTCATGCCTTTATTCCTCAGCTTCCATTTCAAGAGACAAACCAGCCCAATAACACAAATCAAAGCAATAACTCCACCAACACTGAGTCCTATAACAAGTCCTGTTTTTGTTCCATCTTTTTTTGCTTCAAAATCTAAACTTGAGTTGAATGACCATGAGCTAAGAGTATGATACTCCCAGAAAAACCCTGTTGCAGAAGTGAATCCAAATTCAACCCAATCAGGAAGAACATCTCTCAGATTAACAACATAAAACAGGTGCTGTTGGATTGTTTTGTTATCTTGGTAACCTGTGAATGTGACAGTTAAATTGTTTGAACTTGAATCATAATTGACTTCAGCATCATATCCTCTTTCATCCATGCTAGTGAACCATTGTGTAGTGTGATTAGTGCTGATAGAATTAACATCAATCCCAACATGATCATATTTAGGATCCCAATCATTAACAAATGTATCAAACTCCACAGCTACAAATGGATTTTCTTTAGTGTAATTTGGATTACTCAATTGAACGCGGCTTGCGAGACCGATACCACTTCCATCTATTTGTGACATAGGAAAATTGGGGCGTGCCAAATAGAAGGTGATGCCATCTCCATGATAACTTTTGTTGGGGGTGTTGATAGAAAATGAGAAACGAGTAGTGAAATCTGTGACTTCACTTGTGTTTATGTTCCAAAGATGAAACAATTTTGAATATGTGACTCTGCCTAAACTGTCTTTCTCGTATTTTGTGAGTTGGAGGACTTGGTTGTCTTGCTTGACATCACCAAAAAAATTGATGTTATTTGTTTTGTCACTACCAAGTTGGTCATAGTTGAATGATAATGGAGCTGCACGAGATGTTACAAGAAGCAAGAATGTTAATGTAACATGAAAGAAAGCAAGAAGATGAGGTTTGTGATGGTAGTAAGATGATGCCATAATTGTAAATTTGATATTGGGTGGAAATAATGGAATTATACAACATGAGCATGGAGTGGTTGCATGTAGTTGTAGAAGTCATTGATGGGTAAAGGTTCCTTAATGTGTTAGGTAGTTGAATGAGTCATTTGGTTTACCTCTGAATTAGTCTTGGTCAATTCGTTTATGAGTCCTCTGTTTCTAATAATCCATCCATATACGTGCAAAAATGACCTATGCTTCGAAAATTCATTTGCTTCAATTTCTATAACACCATATATAGAAGTCAATGAAGTTTATAAAAAGAAATAGGTCAATGAATTATTCTTATATTATCATATAATAAGCTTTGAGTTTCTATTGAAATAATTTTATAATGTTTTTCTTGTGATATATATATATATAAAAGAAACAAGTAAACAAGAAAGGTTCTGCACTTGGCTGATAGTTCAACTGATTTGAACCAAGAGTTAAAAAGTTGAAGAAGTTAAATGGCTTATCTTAAAATATGGGTAAATGAGAAAATAATAATACAACGATCGTTGTTGGTATTCTAGGTTTATGACTCGTAATTGATGATTGATCATGGTTTGCTACGCGAGATATTCGCGATAAGAAGAGTTGGTGGACAACATTTTTCAACAACTAATATACTAACAATTTCCTATTCATAAAAAACAAGAAAGGTTCTAATATATATTTTTTATCAATATAATGGTTCTAAGAAAGAGTTGGAGTTTAATTTTCTATTTGAGGAAGAACAATTTATTTTTTTTTGAGGGATTTGAGGAAGAACAATTATTAACCAGAGAGCTAAGTCAATTTCAATAAACAAATCAAACAAATATGATTGATAAGGGTACATGAAGACAAGTTCTAAATACCTTCAAAAGAAAGAAAGATGGATTAAAATAAAATTAATTTTATCTAGAATAGAGAAGTGACATAAAGGGAGAAACATCCTCAGAAGTTGTAGTAGCAAACCCAGAAGAGTTTGTGTTTGAATTAAAGCTTATTATATTCTTGCTTTGACCTTCCTCTGAACCACTTATGCTAAATGGAGTGGTGAATGAGTTTAAAGGGCCCTCAAGATATGTTGGTACAGGCATACTTGATGAAAGATTAGGCACTGGAGCTTCAAAATTAAGCACTTGAATAGCTTGTCTTATTGAAGGTCTATTATTAGGATCAGGATGAGCACACCAAAGACCAACAATCATCATGCACTTGATTTGTTCCTCTTCAAAATCTCCATCTAATCTTGGATCTACTGCTTCACGAATTCTCCCTCTTCCATAAAGCCCCCAAACCCACTCCACAATATTTATTTCATTTTCTTGAGCCTTAAGGTTTATTATGGGTTTTCTTCCACAAGCTATCTCTAAAGCAACAATACCAAAACTATACACATCTGTTTCTTTACTAGCCCTTCCGGTGGTAGCACATTCTGGAGCCATGTATCCCAAAGTCCCTGCTAAAGCTGTAGTTTGTGCACCTTTTGCATGGTCCACAAACCTTGCTAAACCAAAATCTCCAAGTTTTGCATTAAACTCTGAATCCAACATGATGTTGCTTGCTTTAATGTCTCTATGTACAACACATTGTTGCCATTCTTCATGCAAATACAGCAAGGCAGAAGCCAAACCTCTAGCTATTGTATATCTAACAGCCCATTTCAACAAACTTTGTTTCTTGAAAAGATGAATGTCTAAACTTCCATTTGGCATGTACTCATATACAAGTAAAAGCTTTTTTCTTTCATGACACCAACCAATCAATTGCACTAGATTTCTATGCCTTAACTTGCTAATAATTTTTACTTCTGATGCGAACTCCTTTATCCCTTGATGTGAATCTTCCGACACCCTCTTAATAGCAACAAAAGATTTTGTGTCTTTAAGAAAACCTCTATAAACACCTCCAAATCCTCCTTGTCCTAGCTTGTACTCGTCTTTGAAATCATTAGCTGCATGTGCTAATTCTGCATATGAAAACTTCCTAGGTCCTGTCCCCCTTCCAAAATCCTCTCCCATGTACTCTTCAAATTCACCATCTTCCTCTTCACTTTCTTTCTTCCACTTCTTCCACAACACAACCGAAATAAGACTCAATACACCAATCAAAACAAATCCACCAATTCCTAATCCCACTGCTAGTCCTATAACAAGTCCAGTTTTTCCTTCGTCTTTGTGTGCTTCAAAATCTAAACTGGAGTTGAAGGACCATGACCTAAGAGTATGTTCCTCCCCCCAAAACAACCCTGTTGCTGAAGTGAAGCCAAATTCAACCCAATCTGGTAGGACTTCTTTTAGATTGACAATTTGAAACAAATTTTGTTGGACTGTGTTGTTATCTTGATAACCTGTGAAGGTGACACTTAAATTGTTTGACCTAGAATTGTAACTAACATCAACATCATATCCTCTTTCGTCCAAGCTAGTGAACCATTGGGTTGTGTAAGAAGTGCTGATTGAATTAACATCAATCCCCACATGATCATATGTAGGATCCCACGTATTAACAAAGGTATCAAATTCAACAGCCACAAAGGGATTTTCTTTTGTGTAATTTGGAGTAGCTAATTGAACGCTGCTCATGAGACCAATACCACTTCCATCTCTTGGAACAGGTAGTGGAAAATTGGGGTGTGCCAAATAGAAGGTGATTCCATCTGAATGATCGGTTTTGTTGAGAGTGTTGATAGTAAATGAGAAACGAGTAGTAAAATCTGCGACTTCACTTGTGTTTTTATCCCAAAGATGAAATAGTTTTGAATATGTGACTCTACCTAGACTGTCTTTCTCGTACCTCGTGAGTTGAAGGACTTGGTTGTCATGGTAGACATCACCTGAAAAATTTAAAGCATGTGTTTTGTCACTACTAAGGTTGTCATAGTTGAAACTTAATGGAGTTGCATGAAATGTTACAAGAAGCAAGAATGATATTGTTACATGAAAGAAAGCAAAACGATGAGTTTTCATGTAGTTGCATGACGCTGCCATAGTTGAAAATTTTATATTGAGTGGAAATAATGGAATCATACAAAATGGCCAGGCATATGGAGTGGTTACATGTATGTAGGGAGTAGTTAATACTAATAGGGAAGATTACTTGCTTATGTTGGGTGGTGGAATTAGTCAATGAATTTACCTTTAAATTAGTATGGTAACGGGTCAGTCCGTTTGAGTCCGATGTTTCAATGAATCCGTCCACGTTCATGTAAAAATTATCCACGTTTTCAAAATTCATTTGCTTCATTTTCTACAACACGACGTGAATCATAAAATAGATGTCGGATATTTTGTTTATATTTTTATTTTATTTTTACAAATATTTTATCATTTAAACACCAAGTCCTTCCTTTTTTTTTTTTTAAAGAACAATACTTTAACGTTTAAAAAAGTTAAATTCATCACTTTTCTTTCAGCGTTATATTTTTAATTTTATCCTCTTAACCAAGGTTATAATGACACTTATTAGCATTTTTCAATGTTTAAACCCCACTAGCTTAGCTATTTGGGGCAATTGTTTTCATTTTTTTCTTTTCTCATTGTTCTTTCTAGCATTGCAAGATGCCAAGATCCAACTCTTTCTGAGAACCATTAATTTTAAAAAATAAATATTGATAAAGAAAGTCTTTGACGGAGGATAGCATTTATAATAGAAAAGGTGGTGTAAATTGGGGATTAGGAGTTTGGATATGTGGAGATAAGACTTATGAATTATATAGTAAGGAGAATGAATTAGATAGAGGTAGTCAAATGACTAGGAGAGAAACATCTAGGAAATTATAAAAGAAACTATTAAAAAAATCTAGAAACTAATGTGTTGGATACAAATATGCTATATGATGGAACATTGTGACGTGGTTTGATCCATATAGCCGACTTCACTTATTCGAATGAAGTTTGTTTGTTGTTTTCGTTGATAAAAATAGTTTAACAATCCAGTATCCATAAAGTTCGGTTGGGTATGTACTCATTATCTAATCATTTAATATTATATCATATTTTTATATTAATTTATTTTAAAATACAATTCAAATTTTGAATGAATTTTGTGGTATCCAACCAAACTTGAAATTACCTAAAAAAATGTTAGAGCCCCTCTCAAATTATTTCATATAAATATTACCATAAATCTATGTAAAAAAATCATGATAGTTTCTTATCTCGTCCTATTAACTTTTTGCGCGTCCAAAAATGTTAAATTATTTCATAAACACTACTATAAATCTATATATAAAAAATAATGACAGTTTTTTTTATCTCATGTTATTAACTTTTTGCACGCCCTAAAATATTTTGAATTACGTTATCCAAAATATGTAAAACACGTTAAAAATATTTTCTAAGCGTGTCTTTTAGGTAAAAGAGACAACGAGGACTTGAGGAGGCCTAAAAAAAATATTCCTCGTTAGCAAGTAGAAGATTCTTTTTAGGCCCCTTCATATATTTTTCGGCCGCCTAAAATTATGAAATTGCCCAACACGTCATATCGATAACTATCGGATGTTTATATTCAAAAAGTTCCATTTTGTACATCCAGTAGATAACTACCAGATGATCATTTAAAAAAAATAAAATTCTACCTTCGGTATATAACCACCGGATGTTCATTTTAAAAATTATATTTTGTACCCCGGTAGATAACTACCATATTATTGACCATTTAACATTTTTTTTTTTACATCCTAAATAGACATCATCCAATTGAGTGAAGATTGACCCTATTTATTCTATTGATTGTGATGAAAATGCAAAAAAATCGTAAGGTTTAGAAGCATATTCAAGTTGAGTGTAAAATAGAAAATAACTTCTTAAAAATTGCAATATGGTTTATATGATGAGTATTTTGGCAGTTATCTACCGGAGGTTAGGGCTGGAATTGAGTCGAGTCGAATCAAATTCGTCTGAGCTCGACTCAATAAGAATCGGCTCAGCTTGAAACTCGACTCGAGTTCGATACAAACCTTTTATAACTCAAAATCGACTCGTTTCAAGTTCACAAACCACTCGGTTTAGTTCGTTAGGTGCAACTCGTTTGTTTTTTTTGTCAAAATGTACAACTTGACTTTTAATATAATTATTGGTAATTAAATTAGTAATAATTCCTCTAAAAAATTAAATTAATATTAGAGGAATCTTGTAATAAATTACATATTTCGTCTTTTAATATTTAATCTTGTACTATATTAATTATAGTTATCTACATGACGTGTTATTAAGGGCAATTTCATAGTTTTAGGGGGCCTTAAGGGATATGCAAGGGGGATAAAAAGAAGGGAATTACTTTTCCCACCCTATGGCCTTCTCCCGCGCCCTGTAAATTTTTCAAAAATGTCCTTGTGCAATCCGGATTTTAAAATCCGAATTCATGTTTGCTATTTTGGATTTTATAATTAGAACAATTCTTATGTACAATCAGCCATCAGACTCTCTCACATTTCAGCAGTTTTAAGTTTTGCTTTCAAAAACAACAAAAAAACTAAATAAAAAATGCTAAAAACCTGTCAATATCATAAAAATATAAAAATAGAACCAAAAAATTCTAAAAATCAAATAAAACTAATGCAAATGTTTTCGAATTTTTCTGAGAAGATGAAAAATTTAAAAAAAATGAAAAATGGATCTAAACGATGGAATTTTGGATTTTGAGAGGCGGAGTCCCGTAAGAAGTCCCTTCTTTGTCCCTAAAATGACTATCCATGTTACAAACATGTTTAGAATTTGTGCTGATACAGTTCGGGTTATATAATTCGAACTGTTTTACCTTGAAAAAGGGTGTTTAGGGGGTTTCGGATTACAAAATCCGGAAATATCCGTTACTCATTTTTTCACCCTTTAACAAAAGAAAACACCATTCCGGATTATAAAATCCGGAAACTTAAGGGCATTTTTGAAAAAAATAGGGCGCGCGAGGAAATCCACAGGGTGGCAAAAGTAATTCCCTAAAAAGAAATCTTCCAGTAAGCAACACAACTTTTGTTTTAGCCCACTTTCAATTCATTCGGGTTCAAAGCCCAAGCCCAACTCACAGTGATTTAATATACGAGAGACGTCTAGAATGTTCTTTTGATCCCAAAGTAGAAAACCTAGAATGTTCTTCTCCCACGTTTGGCGTGGAAACGATCAGAGCAGGTTTTCGAAATTTCTAGCAAATATTGTCTTCCTCCTGCAATTCGTATAAAAACCTCATCGCTTATTTTCTGAGAAGCATCAATGAATCACAAATCACAATAATATTAATAACAATCATCAAAGCATTCAAAACTTCAACCAAGAAATCGAAGAGAAGATGTCACTGATTCCAAGTTTCTTCGGTGGAAGAAGGAGCAACGTTTTCGATCCATTCAAGGATTTTCCCTTTTCCAATTCGCTCTCCAGTTCCTTCCCTGAGCTATCACGAGAGAATTCTGCATTTGTGAGCACACGTGTGGATTAGAAGGAAACTCCAGAAGCGCATGTGTTCAAGGCGGATCTTCCAGGAATGAAGAAGGAGGAAGTGAAAGTAGAGATTGAAGACGACAGGGTTCTTCAGATAAGCGGAGAGAGAAACATTGAGAAAGAAGATAAGAACGATCAATGGCATCGCGTCGAGCGTAGCAGTGCAAAATTCATATTGCCTGAGAATGCGAAAATGGATCAAGTGAAAGCTGCAATGGAGAATGGTGTTCTCACTGTCACTATGCCAAAAGAAGAGATTGAGAAGCCTGAAGTTAAGACTATTGATATCTCTAGTTAGATGTTAACCGAGGTCTCTGTTAGAATTATGTTCTTTGCTTGAAAATGTGTTTTGTGTACTGTGTGTGTATGACAGAAAAATAATGAAATTATGTAATGGGTTCTGTAATTCTGAGAATTGTATGTGAATAAACTCCAGTTTGCAGTAAATATAATATTCCAATTTGTTAACTGAATATTTATAAGGTTACATTGTAATGCTATTTAGTCTATGTTAGCGCAGCAATTGATGCTTGTTACACAAGCAACAAAAGCAGCTTTCAATTTCTAGGGTTTATGAGAGTTTTTTAATTTGTGAATTTGAGAGAATGAGAGGAGAAAGATAATGAATTGATGAAAGTAAATTGTATATTGATTCTAATCTGAATTTACAAGTGAATGGTCTTATATACAAGTCTAGGATAAGTTGCTTGAAGTACAATCAAAGTAACAAACCCTAACAACCTTAAGCTACATTCAAGGAGACTTGTAACTAACCAAATAACAAACTAAAAGCTAATGTGATTAACCAACTAAGCATGATTAAATCACTAACAAACTTGAATTTACAACTAAATCTAACATCCTCCCTTAATTCAAGTTTCCACTTCCTTCAAGCCAATCAAACTTCTGAGTTTGATGAACTTGTCAACCTTCAATGCCTTAATGAATATGTCTGCGAGCTGCAGTTTAGTAGAGCAATGAACAATCTGCAGTGCTCCCTTGTTCACCTACTCCCTAAAGAAATGAAACTTAGCTTCTATATGCTTGCTTCTCCCATGCAGAATTGGGTTTCTTGCCAAGCTTATAGCAGATTTGTTGTCTATGAATAATGTTATAGGTCTTATAACCTCTATTTCCATTTCCTTGAGTATATTTTCAAGCCATATTGCCTGACATGTTGCCATACATCTTGCTATGTACTCAGATTCACAGGTTGACAATGCTACAACTGGTTGCTTCTTAGCACACCATGAAATTGGAGCATTTAAGAACTTGAAGAGGTACCCTGAAGTGCTCTTCCTATCTTGTTTATCTCCACACCAATCAGCATCAGAATATGCCATCAGTTCCATATAACTATCATTCAAACATTTAGGAAATAGAATACCATACTATAGTGTTCCTTTGATGTATCTCATCACCCTTTTTGCTGCTAGCAGGTGAGATACTCTTGGTTCACTCATGAATCTACTGATTATACTAACTGCATATGAAATATCAGGCCTACTATTGCATATACTATTTGCTTGAACAATGTAGGATTCACAGGTTCTTCTTCTTCATTCATCACCAGTTTTACATTTGTCTCAGTTGGTGATGATGATGGATTGCAGTTCATCATATTGAACCTCTTCAATATGTCAGATGCATACTTCATTTCATGCATCACCAATCCTTCTACAACTTCAGTAAATTCCATGCCTAGAAAGTATGTCAATTTTCCTAAATCTGACATTTCAAACTCACTCATCATCTGTGATTTGAATGCTTCTATCTCATTCACATCACTACCAGTCACTATCAAGAAATCAACATAAAGACAGATGAGTAGTTGATTACCTTCATTTCCTTTCTTCACATATACACCATACTCAGACTTGCATTTAACAAATTCTTGCTGCATAAGAAAACTGTCAATCCTTTTGTTCCAAGCTCTTAGTGCTTGCTTCAGTCCATCCAGTGCTTTGTGTAATCTATACACCATATTCTCCTTTCCTTTGATTTTGAAGCCTGGTGGCTGTGTCACATACACTTCTTCATCTAAAGGACCATTTAGGAAAGCAGATTTTACATGCAAATGATACATTGGACAGTTCCTTCCACAAGCTATAGCAACTATCAATCTCACAGTTTCCAATCTAGCAACTAGAGCATATACTTCAAAGTAATCCATACCAGCCTTCTGCATGAATCCCCTAGCCACTAATCTTGCTTTGTGTTTGGCTATTTCACCATTTGGCTTCAGTTTCAATTTGAAAATCCACTTCACATCTATTGGTTTCTTACTAACAGGTAGTTCAGTCAGTTCCCATGTGTTATTTCTGTTGATTGAATTCAACTCCTCAATCATAGCCTTCTTCCATACATCTTCATTCAATGCTACTTCATAGTTGATTGGTTCTGCATCTGCTAATAGTGCAAAGTGAACAAATTCCCCTTCTTCATTAACTAAATTATCTGGAGTTATTTCATGTCCAGCTAATCTAGTAGAAGCAAATCTTTGTCTAACTGAAGTTCTAGTAGCTTGATTCTCTTCAACATGTACTCCAAGTTGAACTTCAGTATCAAGTTGAACTTGTTCAACTTGATCATCATCTTTAATTATTGTGGGAACTGTGTGATTAGAACTCTTCTCTTTCTTGTTCCAATCCCAAGCTTCATTTTCACATATTTTTACATCTCTACTAATCACTATTGAGTGATTTAGAGGATGATATAACCTGTATGCACCTGTTTCATGATAGCCAACCAATATCATAGGCTCACTCCTGTCCCCTAACTTTCTTCTCTTTACATCAGGGATATGCATATAACATAATGAACCAAAAACTCTTAAGTGTTTAGCTAACTGCTTGCAACCAGTCCAGATTTCTTCAGGTATTTGATCAAGCTTCTTAGTGGGGTATCTGTTCAAGATGTAAGCTGCAGTTCTTACTGCTTCTCCCCAAAATGTATTAGGCAACTTCTTCAATTTGATCATACTTCTGGTCATGTCAAGCAAGCTTCTATTCCTTCTTTCAGCCAAACCATTATGTTGTGGAGTATTAGGAGAAATGACTTCATGCACAATGTCATTGTCTTCACAAAACTTTTCAAACACCTTTGAAGTGTACTCACCACCACCATCAGTCCTTAAAATCTTAATAGACTTTCCACTTTGCTTTTCTACTAAGATTTTAAACTTCTGAAACACATCAAATGCTTCACTTTTGGTCTTAATCAAATATAACCAGAGTTTTCTGCTAAACTCATCAACAAAACTGATGAAGTATTTGTTTCCCCATAATGAAGGAACCTCTAAAGGACCACACACATCTGAATACACAACAATAAGTAGCTCCTTTGATCTACTTGCTGCACTTGAACTGAATGCACTTCTGGGTTGCTTGCCCAACAAGCAAGTGTCACAAATTGTGTTAGGTATCTCAATTTTAGATACTCCCAGAATCATATCTTTATCAACTAATTGATTAAGACCTCTAAAATTGAGATGACCAAATCTATAGTGCCATAACCAGCCATCTTCATCTTTTACCATAACAGACAAACAATTCAATTCTATAGCTTTCATATTGGTCTGAAAAGTTCTATTCTTTGCAAGAAGAGTTTTCAATACTAACCTTTAATGTTTATCAAACAACTTAAATGTGTTATCCTTCATAGTAATTGAGTATCCTTTCTGAATGAATTGACCAACACTCAGCAAATTGCACTGCATTCCAGGAACATATATAACTTCTTCAATTATTGTCATTTTTCCATTCCTTCCTTCAATGGCAATATTTCCCATTCCTTCTGCAACCAAGACTCTATGATCTGCAAGCTTTACTTTTGTATTTC
>Ga0315913_1004179_pt1 | contig 17454 bp, 12 predicted proteins | sample MpolsnodulesMG_FD_207736 | JGI IMG/M metagenome (GOLD analysis project Ga0315913, IMG submission 207736) | Medicago polymorpha root nodule microbial communities from Los Angeles, California, United States - small nodules | ecosystem: Host-associated > Plants > Roots > Nodule | place: USA... | reverse complement strand
CCTTACAAGCTGAATTAGAGTCTATCGAGCAATGTTGTCGACAACATATGGAGGAATGCCAAAAGTTCGCCATATAAACACACTATTGCAGCCTATGGCACTGCAATATCGGGCATCCCTTCGTAAATTTCATATGGTGATTATATAACTTCACCACGCCATGGCCGCCATTTAACAATCCTGCCATCAATTCAAGAAACGTCCACGACTTCTAAGAGACATTGACACCACATCTCCATTCAAAACCTTAAGGAATTAGGTATATAAGTCACCTATCTTATATATCCACCATTTCCTCCATTCCTAGCCGATGTGGGATTAACCACTCACATTTGAATTCCAACAACACTTAAACCCCACACTGGAAAAGATATATAGTTTTGGAAAAGAAAAAAACATATAAAAAGTAATGTTGAGTTTGATCCAATATAAAAATCTAACAAATGAAAATAAAGTATTACTACCTAGTTCTGAAGCTGAAGCTGAATCTGCAACTCTTATGTAAAGGTCTTGTCCTCCAGAGGGTAATTTTCTGACATCCAAAAGGTTGTTAAACCAAAGCAAGCAGCCACTTCCACCATCTCTGATATCTAAATTTGCATATGCTGTACAAGAACAGTTTCTGATACAGAATTCCTCACATTCTTCAAGGTTCATGCTCTTATTAAACCAAGATTTTGATGTATCGGGCAACTTCATTCTTGTATGCTTTAAAAAGCCATCCCTGTTGTCACAATCTAACTTCACTTTCCTAACACAACCATCCGACCAATTTTGTGAACTCCAGTGTGTTTGAGATTTTGGAACGAAACCTTCAAGACATTCACATACTGGCGAGTTATCAATATCACAGTTTGAATTTGCACCGCAGATAGCATAATTATCACAACTGTCTGCTGGTCCGACAAAGAAAAGTTGCCAACTATTTGTCTGATCCGACAACATGTATCGTGCTATTTGACCGGTTGAAGATACCAAGTATCTTGAAACAATTGACTTGTTCAAAAGCTCATAACCATAAGAAATCTCCTTCTCGGTAATCACAAATGAAAAGTTAAAGGCTTTGTAAAGTGTCTCAGAAGGAATTCCTGATAAAATTCTTCCATTCCATGAACCTATTCTAAAGAATAATGTGTCTCCTTTTGTAATCACTACTTGAGGAAAACCCTTAGTATCTATATGATATGAATACAAACCAGTAGCAGGATCTTGTGTATCCCTCCAAGGTACCAAACCTTTATAATCACCATTTACTAAGTTTGTTCTAATTCTCATACCTGGGAGCAAAGTGTCACCAGGAAGATCAAAACTTTGCCACAAAATATTATCTTGGTCGGTTTCATCTTTCACAACAAGGTTTCCACTATCCAAGAGCTGCAAACTTGGTTTTGTTACTTCTTTTGATGTATTAGAGGACCATATCATAACCTGTTTGGAATCAACAATGAGAAGAGTTCCTTTATCTGTGAGATTCAAAACTCCTGATGAGTTTCCTAGTGGAACGTCTCGGTTTGCAATCCACACAAGAGTTTTTGGTGAAATATTCTTGTACCATACACCAAAATATTGGTTATTTGAATTTCCAAAGTTGAAGAAACCAGCTTCAAAAGTTCCATCTTCTGAGATTAGTGTCTCATTGTCTTTGATTGATTTTCCTGGAACAATGGTTTCCAAGGTATTGGAAGTTGGTATGAAATGGAAGAGAAGAAAGCAATAAACTAGTACTTTGATACTGTCCATATATTGTCTTTTTGTTAAGGAATTGGTCTAAAAACTCCTCAAAAAGTTGATGTTTTTTGTTTTAAATATAAAATGTAAGCCAAAATCTTCAAAAGTTTGTATTATAGTTGAACTGTGATAGTTCATAGAGTATGTGATTTGGTTAGAGGATCAAAGCAAATTAATGTATCTAAATTAGATTAGAAGTCAAATCAAGTTTCAAACTGTTGGTCAATATAATACAACATTAACTTCTAGCCACCAAGCTAATAATAGAGTAACAATTTTCACACATATTAGGAAAAGTTGATATTGTAATTAATTTGTATTATTTATGTATAGATATGTTTAATTTAATTAAATTTTCATATCTCAAAATAATTTTTCATGTATTTGACCTATCAAGTCGGTTAGGAAATATCTAGACATATTTTCAATTCAACGTTGGATCGTCTTTGACATATAAAAATAATCAAAACGATGAATTTTTATTTTTTTTAGAAATAAAAAACGTTTAAAATATTATTGAGTTGACTAAATAAAAACATTATTGCATCAAAGTTGGTTCCCTCATCCATGAAGATAATATCCCCACCGAAGTACAACTTGGCTTGGTGGCGGTGGTTAGAAGTTAATTTTGTTACGGTTGACAAATATGATTTTTTTTAGTTGTGTTATTTGAACTACCATTTTAATGATAACTTTTGGGACAACCATAATTCATAAAAAAAATGAAGTATTGACACAAAAACCATAACAATAGAAAGAAAAAACAGAAACATAATGTGAGTATGAGAGATAAAATTGTCATAATAGTTATCAAAAAATAGTTGTACAAATATCATTTTTTTTTTTTAATAGAAAAGATGTCCCAAAAGAGGAAGGAATGCACAGATTGTCCGAATGATGTCCCAAAAGGAAAACAACTAGGCATGGCAATGAGACAGAGTGGGGACGAGTTTTACCTTCCTCGTCCTCTATCATACTCCCATATACTTACCAGTTACCCTACTCATTCCCAACAGGGATGAGAAATCTAGTCACGTCCTCATCCCCAACGGGGTCGAGTATTCCCGACCCATCCCCATCTCTGCATTGGATTTTTTTTTTTAAAATAATAATAAAAGTATTCTTCAATTCCGAACGCAATATTGTAATGCATTATCCAACAAAGAGATGATGATGATCTATGACTATGGTGATTGAGAAGAGAGAGGCCGGAAGTGTGAGATATCGAAGGAGAAAAGAGAGAACTATAATAAGTGAGTGTCATGTGAAAACTGAGACTCTGACTGTGTTAGTGAAATGATTTAGATTTGAGTTTCTATTTATATAAATGGGGCAGTAAATTGACTTTCTACATCTAGGATGAGTTTGGGTATGAGTTCGAAGTGGGTGCCATTAATATAACTGGACCCATCCCATACCCGTGTTTTGAAATCGAGAAAAACTGAAACTCATACCCAAACTCAATCAAAGCGGAGAAACATGTTATATATTCTTTAATTTAAAAAAGGAAAATAAATCCTCATCTCCCTTCCCCTCCTAAACCCTCCATCCAAACACACATTTACGACCGACCTAGTCACCTGGCCCCTTGTTCAAGTAGGCTCCAAAACCTTTATTTTTTGGATAAAGAGGAGATAAATAAAATTCTATATATTATTTGACACTAGCAGAAACTTGAAACTGAATTTTTTTTTTTCGTCCCTATCACATGACAATCACACATTGGATGATGATATGGTAATGTTAGCAGATTCAGTGTGATTTGGAAAAGTAGCATTTGGTGCATCGAAGCCCACAGTATGAGCTTCATCCATGTATAGAGAAACCTCCTGAAGGTAATCCTCAGAAGAATGGATTCAGTAGCCATATCTTTCATTGGTTTCACCAAATTCCGAGTTAAGTTCCTAGTAATGTGTTTTTTCCACCTGTAATGTTTTCATGTCTTCAAAGATTGTGTTTATAGTACTCAAGGAAGGTTTATTTTTTATTGCAAAAAGAAGGGGTGTTTAAGAAAATTGAGGGGTGGGAAAAGAAATTCCAAACTGATATGCGTTAGTTTAAGAAAGAACACAGGGAACTGAACATGTTGTGTTTCTTTAATTTGTTTTTTTTTGCTCTCTTTGAGGGTACAATATATATTGATCCTATTCTTACAATTAGTTTTATAACTGGAAGTATAAAGTTCGTATTCTTTAATGAACATTAATGCCACTTTAATTAATAAAAATGAAATTTTATCTTCAATATAGAAATGAAGATAGTCGATATACAATTGAAATATGAAATCGGATAGGGAGCCCCGGTGTCTTTTGTATAACTGGTTTCTTGTTTGTTTTTCCTGTATAAGTGCTATGTCCCAAAAAAATATTGAGTAATTTTGGTTGCTCATGTTTCTTCACTTTGGAGATTTGATAGCTCCTCCAATTTACCCTAAATTTGCCTTGAGTTATTCATTGACGTGTCACCAAACTCTCATAGCAAAAAATAAAAAAATGTTTGTCGTCGTCTTTTGGCTTTCTTTATAACTCTCACGTCAACTATGAGAGTTTGATGTCATGTCAATATGTCATGTCACCTCAGTGTAGATTTGGAGGAGAATTGGAGGGGTGACTAAATTACAAATGCGCAAAACATAAAGGACCAAAATAACTCAAAAATAAGTGGGATTCAAAATCTCACAATCGTACTACTTTGGGAGCCAAAAGTGAATTTAAGTCTAAAAACTAAACAATTAAGCCTCTAATCATTCTATTATCACTCTCAATGGATTAAACCTAAACATAGGCACAAAGACAACAACAATAATGATGTACAAATACAGAAAGCAAATCTTTTACCAGAAGTTTCTTTTGTGGTTAAGTACTTCTACAAAAAAGCCAACATTATATTGACAAGAGAATTGGCCTTTGGTTTCATTTAGACTATCTTGCTTCTAACATTGTTATGGAAACTTCATTGTTTGAATACAGTTTAGTAGTTCCTGATGATGAGCCGAATTGGTGTGGAAAGAAGGCTGGTTCCTTTGGCTTAGGCAATGCTTTTTCACCATTCAGCATTAGAACTGCAGCTGACATGTCTGGTCTGTCATCAGGTCTCTCTTGCACACATAAAAGCCCTATCTGAATACATCTCAATATTTCAGGTTCGGCTACAGCAATCAAATTGCTTAGAGATTCATCGACCAGCTTCAACGGTGTTGATTCACACCACATTCTCCATGCCTAGAGGACATGAAAATTATGTTTGTGAGTTTTGAGTTTACTTTTCAATCATTGTTGACATATAGCAGATATAGTAGAGCTACTTTTTAGCAGAATTTTGAGAAACTAACATTGTTTCACGATATTCGATGTAGTACAAAGTTTTGTTAAATAGATGCTATAGCAGCGCTATTGCTTTGCAACGTAGCAAAATTTGAACAAACGCTGTTTTGTGCAATCTTTGATTGAAAACACTGTTTTCAATATACCGAAACATATGTTGTTTTAATGGACTCAAATATTATACTTACATATCCAAGAAGGTCAAGATCATGATGGTCGCTATATTCCCTGTTCTTTTTTCCAGTTATTGTCTCAAGTATAATAACACCGAAACTAAAGACATCTGATTTCACCGAGAAAAATCCACGTGCTGCATACTCTGGAGATATGTAACCACTGAAACAAATAATAAATAAAGAAAAGATACCGGGATTAGGAAAAGAAGCAGGTGAATATTTATGTTTTATAAAGCAACAAATTCAAGTCATTTAAGCATGCTTACTGAGTTCCTACTACTCTAATTGTTTCCACTTCAGCTTCATCGCCCCATAATGTTCTAGCAAGACCGAAGTCTGATATTTTAGGATTCATATTTTCGTCTAGAAGAATATTGCTGGTCTTGAGATCTCTGTGGATAATCCTTAATCTAGAATCTTCATGAAGATAAAGAAGTCCTCGAGCAATCCCACGAATAATTTGAAATCGTCGAGTCCAATGCAATGAACTTCTTCTAGTTTGATCTGATTATAAAAGTTTTCGGTTTAGTTAGAAGAAGGAAACTTGTTGATCATGGTAAAGTAAACAAAACAAATGATATATAGGATAAAATTTCAAACCAAAAATAAAGTAGTCCAAGCTTCTGTTGATCATGAATTCATATATCAAGAGTCTCTCGTCCAGATGAATGCAACAGCCAAGTAGTTTCACAAGATTTCTGTGTTGAAGATTCGCAATTAGCTTAACTTCATTTATGAACTCTTTTGGTCCTTGTGATGAAGTATTGCAGAGCCTCTTCACTGCTATATCTTGTCCATTTTCCAATTTACCCTAAGAATCATTATTTGGAAAGTTAGATAAACTAATGACACTCATTTTAGATTTGCTTTATACAAGTTTTTCATATTTAGGTGCAGAAGTTGGTCAAAAAATTATCCTAACTTTTTCTTTTCTACAAGTACTCTTATAAAACTATGCTAACATTAAGTTGGTTCAAGTGGAACTGGACTTAGATCCATTAAGAAAGGTCTCGAGTACGGGCCTTGTGGATGGTTAAAAACGTGGTTGCAAGGGGAGACCTCAACTAAGGTGGTCCGCTAAATGATCTGACAGAGATTCGTCATCGGCAAAGCCAATGTCTACTTCACATCAATGACATGGTTAAAAAAAAGAAAAAAATAGTTGCATAATACCTTATAAACCGGTCCAAATCCTCCTTGCCCCAATTTGTTATCAATGGAAAAGTCATTGGTTGCATTAGCAATGATGGATAAATCAAATATTGGTATGTCAATATCTTCATTCTCATTGTTGTCGGTGTGATTCTTGAAGCTAAATACTTGACTCATCACTGAAAAAGGATAGAAGAATGATTGTGAATAATGCATATTTACAATTTTGAACAATCATTTGTACATAAAACAAAATAGTTCAGTTTCAAATAACTAAAAGGTTACCTGGCTGCTCTAGTTTCTTCCTCCGATTGCGATATATGGAGACTCCCAGAATTATCATGATCAAAACAAACATAATACAGCCTACTAAAATTCCAGCAAGCTTCTTGTTGATGCCTTTGTTATTGTCTGATATAGGTTAAGAGCATTGTTAGTCAACAAACAAAATTTTTGAAATGTTCAGAAATCCCAAAGTTAAGGCATTTCAAGAACTTCAAAATCAAAGTTGTTAATATTAGGGTTAACAGTGTTTTACCCCTGTAATATAGGTTATTTTCGGTTTTACACCCTGTAAAATATTTTTTTTGATTTACCCCTCTGTAAAATATTTTTGTTTTGATTTACCCCCTAATAGGTCATTCAAAAAAATAAAAATAAATAAATAATTTTTTTTTTACAGGGGGTAAATCAAAAAAAATATTTTACAAGGTGTAAAACCGAAAATGACCTATATTACAGGGGGTAAAGCACCATTAACCCTTAATATTAATAGTATTATTTGCTTCCATGGATTTAGTTTTAAACGAATTATCATATCTTGGCGATATTCTACCTATCCTTTCATGTTCTGTTTTCTACCTTCAATTAAAGAGCTTAGTCAGGCTTAGAAAAATTAAGGAAGCAAGAGATGTGCTGGGAAAAGTCCTACATTCAAAATAAGTTAAGCTCTGAAAAGAGTTTATAAAGAGTGACACGTATCACTTTACAAGCTAGTTTTGTAAGGTAAGTTAAGTCCAATATAAGCCTAATATAATCTTAGAGTCTACCAATCACTATTGTCATCGGCAGATGGCAGAATGCCAAAATTCCGTCATATAAACACAACATTGCAGCCGATGGCAGGTATCCCTTCACAAATTGACTATGGCGATTGTGAAAAATCTGCCACACAATGGCCGCCATTTAACACGAATGCTATCAATTTGAGAATCATATTATCTATAAACCAAATTCAATAGTATTGCTTTATTGGGAAAAACCTAACATCATATTGGAAAGAGATATAGCCTGAAAAAGTTTATAAACAGTGGTACTTTTCACCTTACTAACTAGTTTTGTTAGGATGAGTTGAATTCAATATAAAAACTAATTAGATGAAAATAAAGAATTAGAACCTAGTTCTGAAGCTGCAACTCTTATGTAAAGGTCTTGTCCTCCAGCTCTTAGTTTTTTGGCATCAAGAATGTTATTAAACCAAAGTATGCAACCACTTCCACCATCTCTGACATCTAAATTTGCATATGCTGTGCAATTACATTTTCCCAGACAGGATTTCTCACATTCTTCAAGGCTCATACTCTTATTAAACCAAGATTTTGATGTATCTGGCAACTTCATTCCCATACGTTTCAAAAAGCGATCCCTGTTGTCACAATCTAACTGAACTCTCCTAACACAACCATCCGACCAAATTTGCGAATTCCACTTTTCTTGAGACTTTGGAATGAAACCTTTAAGACATTCACATGCTGGTGTGTTATTAGGATCACAATTAGAATTTGCACCACAGATAAGATAGTTATCACAACTGTCTGCAGGGCCAAGAAAGAAAAGTTCAAAACTCTTTTTCTGGTCCGACCATATGTAACGCGTCATTTGCCCTGTCGAAGTAAGCATGTACCTTGAAACTATTGATGACTTCAAAAGTTCATATCCATAAGAAACTTCCTTCTCAGTAATAAAAAAAGTGAAATTAAAGTTCGAGTAAAGCGTCGTAGAAGGAATTCCAGTTAACATATTTCCATTCCATGAACCTATTCTGACATAAAATGAGTTTCCTTTTGTAATCACTACTTGAGGTAAACCATTAGTATCTATAATATATGAATATAAACCAGTAGAAGGATCATGTGTATCTCTCCAAGATACCAAACCTTTAGAATCACCATTTACTAAGTTGCTTCTGATTTTCATACCTGGGAGTAAAGTGTCACCAGGTATATCAAAACTTTGCCACAAAAATTTATCTTGGTTGGTTTCATCTTTCACAACTAGGTTACCACTATCCAAGATCTGCACAGTTGGATTTGTAGCTGTTGTTGAGGTATTAGAGGACCATACCATAGCCCCTTTGGAATCAACAATAAAAAGATTTCCTTTATCAGTTACATTAAAAACTCCTAATGAGTTTCCTAAAGGAGAATCTCTATTTGCTATCCACACAACAGTTTTTGGTGAAATATCCTTGTACCATACACCAAAATATTGGTTATTTGAATCTCCTAGGTTGAAGAAACCAGCTTCAAAAGTTCCATATTTTGATACTAGTGTCTCATTACCTTTGATTGATTGTCCTGGAACAATGGTCTCCAAGGTATTGAAGGTTGGTATGAAGTTGAATACAACAAAACACAAAACTAGTACCTTGAAGCTTTCCATCAAAAACATGTTAATCTACAAACTCATCAAATATTTTGCTTTTCTCTAACTATAAAACATGCCAAAATCTTCAAAACTTAATGTTATAATTGTAGTATTTGATAGTTGATTCTGTTCTTTGGTTAGAGGATTAAAGCAAATGCATCTGAAATAATATTAGAATGGATCAACGATTTTTATAAAGTCAAAAAGCTTTTCATATTCATCAATATAATTCAACAGCATTAACTTTTACCCACCAAGCTAGTAAGTCATACCTAATATCATTTAGTGGACTGGGATATTGATGGGGTAACCAAACATTGATGAAATAATATTTTTTTGAGTCAACTGAAAGATGTTTTCAATGTTTTGAGTATTTTAATATTCCAAAGACAATCCACCATTGATTTAAAAATATATAGCTTGAGTATTTTTTTTTCCTGTAACTTGCTTGTTTTTGAATAAAATAGCTATGTACACACTTGGGTCCAATGCACGAGATTGACGGTGGACCCATGTTTGAATGTGTTCACAAATAATACAAAAATTTGAGGAAAATTCAATGCCTTTTCTTTTCCCTTTCAAATCATTTTTTGATAGTTGCTAGATTTAATAATAATAGTAATATATAAGGATATTAATTTGTCCCTTGAGTGGAAGTTCCTGCATTGATTGCTCCATTTGAGATAGCGGATGACTGGGGCAATGTAGGCTTTTTATCATGTTCTAGAACTTTTCAATTTTGGATTTGTGACATGGGACAAGGAAGAAAATAAGGTGACATCAAATCGTGACTCATCAATATTTTACCACATATAGTAAATCATCAGGTGTGTTTATGTTTTAAAACAGAACTTCTAAAAAGGGAAATGGTACAAGGTAATGCAACTCTTGTTGTGAATTCGAACTCAAATCAACTAGCAAAGATAAGAGAGTAGAAGAACAACAAACTAATGTTTGTTAACCATGTTGGGTACAACGTGTTTTCAAACAGATGCTTTGTTTAACGACCTAATTCAAATAATGTGAAATAAATACAAATGGCTAATTTACAGTTTAATATTTATTTACATTATTCTCTCTAAAGCTAGTGAATAAAAATCAATCATTTCAAGATGGCAAGTAACGCGCATATCATTAGAGAATCAGCTGTGCAATATTCCTAAAGTAGTATTTATATTTTAGGAAATATTTGTTATTATTTTGGACGATCCTAAAAATGTTTCGGCATTTTAGGACTTTCCATATTTGTTTCTGATTTCTGCTTTGCAGATTAGCTGAACCGATCTGCTTTGTTCTGAAGCCCAACTAAGTATTTGGCCCAAGCTGCTTCAGTATATAAACAAGACTTCAAGACCTAATTGATCATTCAAGCCGTCATACTAAAAAGTTTAGATTTTTAGGGTTTTGAGTCTACATGTGCTCTATGTTGATGCAAGTTTAGAACCTTTTTTGTGAGCCTTTCTTGTATCTTTTGTGATACATGTTTAGGATTGTGTGTTGAGTTTGATACTCTTGTGTACTACACCGAAGTTGTTAAATAAGGTGTTAGTTGTTTGTTTGAAGGTAACTTCATCTTTGAGTTTGTGTTTAGGTCTGATAGGTCACAGGGGCTGTGACTGACAATAGGATAGTGAGATGGGATCTTAGATCTAGGAGTTCCTAGGTTGAAGTCAATACAGGTAGGTCCTAGGTCTTTAGTGTAAACGAGAAGTTTGCTGAAAGCTATAGAATAAGGACTACACTAGTGGATTTCCTTCCTGGCTTGGTAGCCCCCAGAGTAGGTATGTTTGTCACTGAACTGGGTCAACAAACTCTTTGTGTTCTTTCCTTTCTTGTCATTTATTTTCTTATTTTTATTTCTGTTTATTACATGATGTTGAAAAATTGAACGGAACATCTTAAACGTTGAAACATTGTACATAACATATTAAAACAAGTGTGTTGGAATTTCAGCTGCCATTGATTGTATTTCACACTCTTACCAATAGCTAAGGAAAGCTTTTCCATGAAAAAAAACTACTTCATCCGTTCCTTTTTAAGTGTCTTTTTAGAATAAATTTTTCGTTTCTATTTAACTGTCTTTTTGGTATTTTAAGGGTACAATTTGTTAATTATACCCTTTGTCAATTACTCTTATCTTTTTCAATAAAACTAATTAATGTAATCTATTTGAAAAATTAAAGTTTGTTTTTTGATATCTTGAAATTTAAACAAAATTTTGTTACAAACAATGGTTTCAAGAAAAGTTAAAATTATATAAATAAGATAAGTAACAATTGTTAAAAATTTCAAGTGCAAAGTAAAAGAATATATTTTCGAAAAGAAAAATAAAAGACTCCATGAATGTTCAAAAGGAAGAAAAAGTTGAAGACTCGTTGAAATTGCAGATGAGAGGTGAAGAGGGAGCAATAGTTGAAGACTCATTTGACAAGATACAAGAACAAGAACAAGATGACAATGAACAAGAAGTTTCATCAATATAATTTTAATATTGACTTAAAATAATTAAAAAGATGTGCACAATATTTAGAAAATTGACAATTGTTTGTTATGAGAGAGTGCGTAAAAAAATAGGAATTTGTTGGAGAATAAGAGAGTAACCGAAAAATTGTTTGTTGCAAGAGAAAGATAACATATTAAATTTATTGGAAAGATAAAGTGTGTGAAAAAAATAGGAATTTATTGATGGATTAAAATGAGGGTATAATATGAAGAAAATGTGCAAAAATACACATCATAATTTTAGTGTTAATTTTTTAAAAAGACACTTAAGAAGGTACAGAATGAGTAATAGTTAAGGAGATATATTGTCTACTTGTCTCAAACATCTCAAAAAGCTGAAAAAGAAGGTTGATAACATCTGATCCTGATCCATTATAAACATGGTCATGCATGGCCGGACCAAAGGTCAAGCAGCTCAAACTATGGTTTTAGGCTTCAAAATTTAGGGAAAAAATGACTAAAGAAATTTAATTTAATTATAAACATTTTTTTTTTAAAACAAAGGTGCTTATAGCATATCATTAATAATCAAAGTCTCAATACAAAAGGCTATACGAAAATAAACAACGGGACTAGTGAGAAACGTGGCCTCTCTTGCGAGAGTATGAGTGATAAATGTCAAAAAGGAGTTAAATAGACTATATATTTTAGGCACTTTGATTACTTGGTTTGCAAGTTATCTTGCGAAAAGCTCACAAATACTGAAGAATCATTCAATTATGCTTTTCACATCTAATGCCAACTCTTTGTAGGAAAATGCACGCCTGGACACTTTAGAAGCAACAAAACATGAAGAAATGCAAAGGTCAACTCGCCACGGCGAGCTCAAAGGCGAGCTGAGGCAGAAAGTTGAAGTTACTCGTCTCCAACTCGCAATGGCGAGTAACAAAAGCAAGCAAAGGCATGAAGGCATAGTTACTCGCCTCCCATGTGCCATGGCGAGTGCAGGACGAGCACAATTCGCCATGGCGAGCATATTTACTCGGGAGGCGAGTTAAGGCGGCCTAACCCCTCAGAGCTGACGTGACAGAAACCCACTGGGGAAGAAAGCTCAACTCGCCATGGTGAGCACACCTACTCGCGAGGCGAGTTGAGTCAAAGAAAAAAGTATAAAAGGTCTTTCAAACAGATCAAAGACAGATGATACTAGATTATTAGAGGCCACTTTAGGAGAGAAACAGGGGAAAAACCAGAGAAACTCTAAAGAGCAAGGAGCACAAGGATTGAAGGAAGACACAAGATCAGTGAGAAATCATGACTTGGTTCCATTCCATCTCTTCCTTTCTTCTTGTAAGGTTACCATGACAATGAGTAACTAAACTCTTTTTGTTGGGATTAAGTGTAGTTAACTCTATTAGTATGTATTCCCTTTGATTGGGATGTTGTGTGATTCTAATTTATCTTATGATATTGATATTATTACTTCTTTCTATGTTTTGATCTTATGGATTTGAATTGTGATTGAAAAATACCTTTTGAATGTCGTTTAGAATAATCTTCTATCAATACTTTTGTTCTAGACATGGAACTTAGGTTGGTAATCACTTTGAATATTGGAACTTAAAAGCTTTTGTATCATTGTATAGTGCGAGACATCGACGATACAACGATACAATCGACTACTGGACCGTTTAATAGTGTGAGACATCGACAATTAAACGATCCAATAGAAATCACGATATCATTTGGACACGAATGATGTTGTTGAGCAATATGTGATAATATCGATTGATAATTAGAATCCGCAACCCAAATCCGAGAATACGTACAAGTAGGTTGATGAAGTTTAATCCCAGCACAATCATTTCCCTGTTAACTCTCATACCTTTTACCATTTCGTAGTTCATTAGTTCATGAAACAAAACCATCGGAAAACCCTAGCTCAAAACGACTCTGATTGTTGAACAACTTAGAATATCGCACCAGTCTCTGTGGAGACGATAACATAAATACTTACTTTTGATACTACATCAATGAGCAACCACGTTTGCTTGTCGCTTAGCAAACTCCACCCGAGAGTTGTTGAACTTGGAGGAAAGTAGAGCCCAGGAAGTTGTGGTAATATTGTCTAATTCAGAAATGTCTTCCCTGCCTGAGTAAATCGCATCTCTTTTGCTTTTGGAATCAACTTCAAAATCGATATTGTCGAGTTGCATGTCACTCATCCATTGCAAGGCATGATACAGACCCAAGACTTCGCCAATATCAACTGAGTAAACACCAACAAAGCTTATTGTTTTGGCTAGGATAGACACACCACCTTCGTCACAGAGACATATACTGACACCAGTTCTATTACGAAGGTCGGAAAACGCGGCGCCAATGTTATGTTTCATGCGACCTTGCGTGGGAGCCTTCCGACGCACCAGAACAGCAGCCGCACCAGCTGGAAGTGCCTGAACATCAGCTGATGTAGTGATAACAAAAGAAGTCGCAGCTGGTTGTGTGTGAGCAGCAGCTGCTGCTTTAGTAAGAACACAAGTCTCTGATATGTCTTCCCACACTTTGACAATCCTATGTTTCCACAAGCTCCAAAGTAGTGCAGCCATTCATTGTGAGAGCGTGACAAATAAAGAGTGCAACAAAGAGAAAATAACTTCAAAAGCCGAAGGAGACGTTACCACTGCATTCTGAATTTCATGCCCCATACCCGCCATAGACCAAACTTGTTGTTTACACTGATTTTTGGTAAACAACCGTTGGTTTAAAAATAATTACTTGCAAGATCAACCAGTAAATCTTAAGGACATATTGTGCTTTTACTTTCCCAGAAATTCATGATTATTCTTCAAAAGTATAAGAAGATATTGAAAATGGTTATCAAATTTAACTTAGTTAAATCAATCGAAGTCACCTTCGAAATATGAGTGAAAAGTATTGCTTGAAATAAACAAGTAAATTGCAAAGATACTTAAGAAAATAAACTTAAATTGCATTGATTGAATGTAAATTGGTACACAGATTCATACATTGCAACTTGTGACTCATTTCTCTCTTGAATGCGGATAGTTTGAGTGTAAGTTTTTTGTATGATTGGATTGTGACCCCTTTCTCTTGCGAGAAACTACTATTTATACTAATAAAAATAACTACCTATGTAGGATTTGAAACTACAACTGCTAATATCGAACTGCAGACACCTGTTCGATTCAAATTTCAAACACACGCTCTTGAATGTATCCATTGGCTTGTATCTATCCAAAACGAACCGTTTTCGATGTATTTCATCCGTCAAACCAAACACGTGTTCCGAGCGCTTCTTTGACAAGTCAAATTTCGACTAAGTGTTTAAAAAGAATGACCTTTATTCCTTCAAATACAAAGTCACCTAGTATGACTGCATTTAAACCTTCTTTATGAAAACACGAGCTAGCAAATTGCCCCCCTAGAAACATCATTTTCGATTTTTATCCCTTGATATGGAGAAAAGGGTGTTTTTGACTTTATCATCTGAAGAAGCAGTTCAAATATACCTTTATGGTGTCCCCGCCACACATTGTGGGCCACGTTTCCGACATCAGAAACTACCATCTTTTATTTACTAAAAAACTATCACCATAAGATGTTGACACCTGTCCAAATCAAAGGTTTATAAAACCAGGGTTTTACCTTTGTCTTCTCACTTTTCTATCCTCGTCAGATTTTACTGTTCCTTCTTCTTCTTCGCAAAGAGATACAACCCCCATAACCGAATCTCAAACAATCGCAAAACTTCCTTACCATTTCGCCCTTCTAAGCGGAAATCTCTTACTACTCCACCGTCTTTAAACGACTTCAATCATGGCAAATCCAGGAGAATCTTCTTCTCAACTTCCACGTTACGACGAGCCTGTAAACTTTTCACAGGAGATCCCGGTTAACATTCCTCAGTTTATAGAGGATCCAGACATTACAGCGGCTGAGGAAAAAATCTGGAAATCCCATGTAATCATTCCGTGCCCTAACTCTTCGCATGCATTTCTAGGACTTTTCCCAGATGACCACGAAGACCAAGAGAAGCTTAGCGTTGTCTTCCCTAGTTCCAAGAAACATCTTCCTTTAGGTTTCACTAAAGGTCCTTATGACCTAAGTTTCCTCAAATCCAAATTTAGGACGGAGCCCAAACATGAAAATAATGAGGAATATATCTCCTGGTTGGATAAAATTGAGAAGAAAAAGGGTCAATTTTGGAAAGACCTAGGTATCTTTGACCTTATTCAACTATCTAGGCAAGGGCCTAAATATGACAATGAGACTTTGATTGCTGCTCTTCACTTTTGGAACCCTTCGACCAGCAGCCTCCACCTAAAATGTGGTATGTTTACTCCTACTTTGTTAGATGTTGCTGGCCTGACTGGTTTAACAACCAAATTTCTACCCCATGACCTAATTCCCAAATTCACAAAACAACAACAACAACTACATGTTAAACTCAGTTTCAGAATTACATAACCTAAGATTAGAGAATGTTGGTCCCACCCTTACCTTAGATTAAGTGATTGCAAGATTCTACAAGCTCTCCCTCCTCTTGGTTCCTTTCTTGGTTCTCCTCTTCTCTCCCAAAGACTTTGTAAAACCTAATTTTGTGTCTGGCTCTTGCTTTTTCTTTTTATCTCAACATATTTTCTAATTAACACCACTTATTTCTAATTAATTCTAATTCAACCCCTCTCAAGTCTAATTATTTTAATTTCCAACCCATCCTACTAAATAATAAAATAAAGCCACTTAATAAAATATTAATACACAACAACATGTCACTTATCAACATAAATCAACATGAATCAACATAAATCATATAAAAGACTCTAAACTCAGCCAAAATAATCAGATAAATAAATAGGGCGTTACAACTCTCCCCAACTTATAAAATTTTCGTCCTCGAAAATGTCCCTCAAGCAAACAACTCTGGATAAGACTCCAGCATCTTACTTTCCAACTCCCACGTCAAACTTTTACCAGCCGCTCCTCCCCAAACGACTTTCACGAGAGGTATTTCCTTGCCTCTCAACTTCTTCACTTCACGACCTTCAATCCTCACTGGTAAGGTCTCAACCGTAAGGTTATCTCTAACTTGCACATCATCCCTTGGAATCACATGAGATGGATCCGAGACATACTTCCGAAGTTGCGACACATGGAACACATCATGCAAATTCGAAAGATGCGGTGGTAAACCCACTCTATACGCCACTGTTCCAATTCTTTCCGATATCTGATACAGACCAATAAACCTCGGAGTCAATTTCTTTGACTTCAATGCACGTCCAACACCAGTCACAGGAGTGACTCTCTGAAATACATGGTCTCCTTTCTGAAACTCAAGGTCTTTCCTACGCTTATCATGGTAACTCTTTTGTCGACCCTGCGACGCTTTCATCTTTTCTTGGATCAACTTAACCTTTTCTGTAGTTTGCTGAACGATATCTGGTCCCAAAACTACACTTTCACCCGACTCAAACCAACACAACGGCGTTCTGCACCTCCGACCGTACAAAGCTTCGAACGGTGCCATTCCAATACTAGAGTGATAACTATTATTGTACGTGAACTCTATCAACGGTAGATGACTATCCCAAGTTCCACCTTGCTCAAGTACACAAACTCTCAACAAATCTTCCAACGACTGAATTGTTCTCTCCGACTGACCATCTGTCTATGGATGATACGCCGAACTCAACCTCAACTTAGAACCCAACGCCTCTTGCATCCTCTTCCAAAATCTAGAAGTAAACCTTGGATCTCTATCCGACACAATGCTCGACGGAACACCATGTAGCTTCACAATCTCGCGAATGTAAGTCTCCGCCAACTGAGATACAGGAAAACTGATGTTAATCGGAATGAAATGAGCCGACTTTGTCAATCTATCCACAATCACCCAAATAGCGTCATGCCCTCTTGGAGTATTCGGCAAACTCGTCACAAAGTCCATGGATATACTATCC
>Ga0315913_1004178_pt1 | contig 17457 bp, 10 predicted proteins | sample MpolsnodulesMG_FD_207736 | JGI IMG/M metagenome (GOLD analysis project Ga0315913, IMG submission 207736) | Medicago polymorpha root nodule microbial communities from Los Angeles, California, United States - small nodules | ecosystem: Host-associated > Plants > Roots > Nodule | place: USA... | reverse complement strand
TTTTTGACAGATTCTTTATCTAACAGTTAAAAAACACAAAATTAAGTTTTACATAAATACTACAAAATGATAAGTAACTGAACACCAGAAAATTAAAAAAAAAGAAAAAGAGAATGAGTATTATAATAATAATAATTATTATTATTATTATTTTTAATTTACCTGATTTTACCTGAAATGGAACGTATAGTACTCATTACTTACAAAAAAATAAAAATTAAATATTACAATCTTCCAAATTAACACCAACATTCCATCATGGTGTGTCCTTGTCATAATCAATAATAATCACTATGACTTATATTATTATTAATTAAAGTCAAGAACCACGAGATCAAACTCTTATTACTGAGCTAACATCTCTTGGACCATCGCCATGACTTAGTAATCGTATAAATTCAATAAGAAATTGGTATACGGGTATCCTACACAACTTAAGTGTATCAAAAGTCAAGAACAAATAAGTGCCACTTTACTGTCTCTTATACTGGAGAATCATGAAGAAAAAAACTTCAAAATCAGAATTTCAAACATGCTCACAATCACATCCTTATTATTAATATTAAATAAATCCAAATCAGACAAATAATATGAGCACAAAACTTGTAAGAGACATTAACCAATTATTAATATTTTAAATCTTCAAGACACAGCAAAAAAATATAAGCAAAACATAGAATAATAGGTTGAAGTTGAATTCAAACTCAGTCAAGAAAACCATATTCATTCTCTATCATTAAAAATATTAAATATTACAAAAAAAAAGAGCATCTAAACAAACAGACATATAAAAATGCATGTGAAAGAGAGATCTGAATGAGACATGTAACAATTCAGCTAAACAACATGACAAGGGAGTGACCCAGAAAAGAAAAATGAAAGAAGAATCAAAAGGGTCAAAGAAAGTAACAAAGTTTGATGGAAAAAACAGTGAGAAATAGAAATAGTAGAAGGAAGACAAGAACCTTAACAGGAGTTGTTGGGTTGCTTCATTGGCATTGAAGAGTATCTTATGATAACGGTGGTTTATATCTGTCTGTCTGTTTAACTACTCTACTAGTAGTACTGTTGGAAAGTGAAAAAGAAAAAGGTGTTTTTCTTTTTTTCTTTATATATTGTTTTCAGTGTCTGTTATATATGCCGAGGTTTGTGACGGAAGCTGAGAGTGAGAGAGTAAAGAATTAAATTAAACAAAACAAAATCATGGTTCATTGTATTTGATGGATTTGAAAATTCAAAGGCTGGAATATTTTCTGTTCAAGAATAATGGTGTGTTTTCTTGGTATCTATTCTTTCTATTTATAAAAAGAGTCTCGTTAACGATTGATCTGAGACACTCTTAAAGATACTAAATTTAGAAAGTATTCTTTATAAAAATTAAATGTTACAAATTTCAATGCATTTATTACACAGGTTTTCATAAAAAAATTATTATTAAAGGGTCTTAACGTTGACATTTCCCTTATAAAAAATGTTATTGAGATCTAAATCTAGCTCCTGTCAACCATTCTCATCAAATATGACATGACATCATTTTAGATTATATAAAAATCCAATTTTCTTATCAATAATAAAGAAAAACTCTTCTATAAACACACCCACAGATGATAAATATTTGGACACACTCACGTCAAATGGAAAAACATAAAACAAAAATAATTAGATCACGTCAATCAACATCATTTAGTTTTATTCTCTTTTAAATTTTGCATTTGATGTGTGTCTGTTTAAATATTTATCATTTATAGTTGTGCATATAGAAGAGTTTCTCCAATAATAAATTATTCCATATGGCAAGAGATTTTATTTTTTTTAGTGTTGGTCGGGGTTTGAACCCTGGGCCTTGCATATATTATTCATTGTCTATACCAACTGAGTTAAGCTCACGAGGACATATGGAAGAGATTAGCTTACCGATTTAATTTACCAACTTTTTTACATTTTTTTAAAAAGGTATTTATCTAGAGAATGATATTAATATTTATAAGTAATATATTTTTTCATGTTGAAAGAAAGAAAAAAAAACACACATGAGGGAGTATGTGAACATCTATCTAGGCCCTTAAAATATAAAAAGGGGATAGTTTTGAAATTTAGAAGGGGAAAAAAGTACATTAAGGGTTGAGTTTGAAAAATTTAGAAAACATGATAAGGAAAAAAAATTGAGAGGATCTATTTTCCCCTTAAGCAAATGGTCAAAATCTGATAATTGTCTCTTCCGTATGAAAAAATATTTGAAAGGGAATAACACATCTTATGTACCCCACATGTTCTATGAAAGAGATTAGCCGGTGGAAACTTATTGGTTTAGTAATTCATTTTAGTTAAAAATTAGTTTTATCTTTGCTTTTTGTTTAGAAACTTGCACGTGAAGTAACTAACTCAAGTTACTTGCATGACAAGTTATGAGTTTGTTAAGTGTTTGTTAGATCACTTGGTGAATAAATACTTCATAGCTATTGTAAATAAGTATTTCAATTCATTCAATAAAATTACACAAATATTTTTCTCTCCCTCTCTCAAAACAAGAAACCATAGAAACCCTAGAATCTCAATCTCATCTTCTTCAATTTTGTACACAGTTTTAGTGTTTATTTTCATTCAATCTTTACACATTGTTCCATCAAAACTCAAGTAAAAAAATCTAATTTCTAAAAATAAGCATCATTAAGTAAAAGATTAAATAGAAATTAAAACAGTAAAATCCTTATAATTTATTTTGTTACAAACTCTAAATATAAAATTCGATTATAATAATTTCTTTATTTATATACCGACAAAAAATAAGTCCTATTTTTGAATTGGGTGTAATAGGAGAGGAGGCTGGTTCGCTAACAGAGGAGATTGAGGAGATGGTGATGCAAATACGAAACTTGTTCATGGCTTGATGTCGAAGAGAAAGAGGATGAACATTGTTATTACGTAAAAAGTTAAGTGTGTTTAGACATATGTGGTTGATAATATTATAGGAGCGGTCTTCCATCACTTTGCAAATCATTTCTTGACTCCCAAGTTTGAGCATCCTAGTGTAGATGACTTGAGCTTCAAGCATATCTCAGTGTGTCGGTTAGTGTAGATTTGATTAGACAGTTCTCTAAAGAGGAAGTTAAACAAGCGGTTTGTGACTGTGACAGTTTTAAAAGTCCTAGATCTGATGGAATTAATTTTGGTTTTATCAAAGAAATTTGTGGTGACATTAAGCAAGATTTTATGATATTTCTTTCAAAATTTCATAGAAATGGTATATTATACCTTCATTGGATTAATTCCTAAAGTGGAGAATCTGCAAAGATTAGGGGGGTTTCAACCAATTTTAGTGGTAGGGTGTTTGTACAAAGTTTTAGCGAATGTACTTGTAAATAGACTTCGAAAAGTTATAGGTAGTATCATTTCAAAATCGCAGTTGGCTTTTGTTAAAGGAAGACAAATTCTTGATGCTAAATCCTTATTGCTAATGAAATAGTTGATGAAGCTCGTAAGTCCAAAAAAGAATTATTGATGTTTAAAGTTGATTTTGAAAAAGCTTACGATTCGGTGGACTGCAATTATCTGGAAGCGGTGATGAGAAAAATGAACTTTCTGACTTTGTGGCGAAAATGGATTATGGAATGTGTGACTTTGGCAACATCAATGACATTAGTTAATGAGAGTCCAACCGATAAATTTCTTTGAAAAGAGGGCTTCGACAAGGTGACCCTCTTTCTCTTTTTCTATATTTGTTAGTTGCAGAAATGTTGAATATTATGTTGAATGTTATTGTAGAGCCGAGATTGCTCTTTTAATGTAAAGAGCTGGATTTTTAATAACTCGAGTACTTGTCAGAATGCCACGAAACTGGTCAAACCCATTTAATGTGCAACAATGCTCTTTAGGTACCCTAAAAAAAGACCGAATGACAATTGGTTTAACCAATTTAAAAAGTATTCGAGTGGATAATCAATTATTCTTTAAAGTCTTTTGGATGTTTGTGAGATGCTAAAGAACAATCCTCTTAAGATGCTGATTTATTCGGAGCAAGTTCAACGAGACTAAACCCGTATATCTAGCTTTAACGAACTTACTAAGATGATATGTATGATTAATGTAAAAAAAATATATGTATGACTGTGTTAAAAAATGTAACGTCAATTAAAATTTTAATTAAATATAACAACAAAATACAGTATGTTAATTAGGAGTGTTTTTTATTAAAAAAAATCTACTTTAAAAATTATTGTAGGACAAAAAAAATTTGTGTAATTATTTAACAATAGAGGTAGGAGGTACAATCTAGTCTAGACAAAAATGGTTTGAAATTTCAGCCTAGTCTCCCTTATCTCATGTGTCGGTGGTTGTCTAGGTATGATTTGGTTAACTCTTTTGAATTCTCATTTTATGGGTTGAAGTAGATAGACAACCTATATCACTATATATTTTTTTTATTACTTTCACATTTCCTCCTCTTATAAACAGAAAGTCCTCTCAATTTGGAATACTTTACCTTGAGGGAGAGGCAAACCTTGTCTTTATCATTTATAATGATAACGTAAACGATTAATTTATTACAAATATTTAATTTTTTTATTGGTGCTACAAATATTTATTTAACTTAAAAAAGGAAAAAAAAGAGTTAAAAAGTATTAGAAAAAAGGAAAAATAAGAGTATTTACCTTACCTTCATATTTCCTTGCAAGTGATAGGAAGGTTCCTTGCAAGTGATAGGAAGGTGTGATCCTTTTGTGTGGTGTGTGGAAAGACGCGTGTGTTGATAACAAAGTCAAAAGGTACATACATCATCTCATTCATTTTTTACTTCATACTTTCTCTTCATATAAAGTTCATCATTGATATCTTGTTGTGCTTCCTCTGAGTCTTTCTTTGACATATCTTTCAAGTTCTTCACTTTCAAGTAATTTCTCTCTTTAAATCTTAGTAAACACGTTTTTTACTCTTAACTTCCGTTTGCTACTCAAATTTCATATTTCTTACATCTTTCATTACTTCCTCTAAATCTTTCTTTATTTCCTTGGCAGATCTCAGTTTGTTTGTTCTCACACTTTCAGGTAATTTTAGTATTATATGAAGTTCAATTGGACTGTGCTTATGCAAAATATTAGTATTAATAATTTTTTCATTTACTAAATTGCCCTCAACTAATAAATCTTTAATTTATTTTAGAAATCTAAATTTCATGTAAATTGTATGCCTGCTTTAAGTATTTGACTATGATATTCCAAGTTCCAACCATGTATAGAAGTTTGACGAATATTTAAAACATAATAGTATCAAGTTTGATTTTTCTTTTTGAAGTAATAATATCAAGTTTGATGAATATCACATTTTAGATAAGTTTGATGAATATTTTAAACATAATTTCATGTCATTATGAGAAAATGATCTAACTCTTTCAATGCTTAGTAAAAATCTATTTTATTTTTTATTTTTTTTTATCCCGTGAGCTTAGCTTAGTTGGCAGGGATATTGCATATTATATGCAGGGGCCGGGGTTCAAACCTCAGACACCCCACTTCTCCACAATTAAATTGTGTGAGCTCTAGCCACTAGGCTACTTGACAAAAAAAAAACTATTTTTTTTCATTTCACATTTGAAGTATTTAATAATTTTTTTTTTGCTCCAGTGTCTAGAGCTCACACAATTAAATGTGGAGAAGTGGGTGTCTAGGATTCGAACCACGGTATGCAATGTCCGTACCAATTGAACTAAACTCATAGGGACATTTAATAAAATCTTTTACTCCCCTCTAAAAAAAATATATTCTTTTACTAGTCTTTTTATCGACTGTTTTATTATTTTTATTTTATCGACCGTTTTACTAGTTATATATCAACATCAATATATACATTACTTATTAGTAGTATTTTTTGGTTACATGCACTATGACCTATTAGTATATGCCAAACTATTACCGATTAATTGGACTCAAGTCATTAATAAGAGAACCTGTGTTTCATTTTGGATGAAATAATGATTGGCCAGACTTTACTTAGCTATCAGTTAAACTACAAATTACTAGAGCACATTTCACCTAAAATATCGGAGGGTTAACACAAAAAAAGTCAAACCACTCCATTGATTAATTATCATTTCATTTTACATGTGATGCAATAGACCTCGGTTCAATCATTTTTTTTCCAACCATGATTGAACATTAAAGCTCCTTAACTATTTTATTAGTACAATTACTTGGCTGGACATTCTTTTTATCAGATACTACAATAAAATAAGAGTACAAAATCTATTAGAAAAATTCAAAAAGCTAATAAATTATCATGAATTAATAATTTTAGTATATGAAGTTCAATTGGACTGTGTTTATGCAAGACTTACTGTGTCTAAGGAACCAGAGAAATCACTCATACTCTGTACTTTTTCATTTCTAATAAAAAAATTGATTTCTAAAAACAACAGTGATAAAGAAATATAAAAGTCACAAATGATTTAGTTACAGTAACAAGTGATCTTTCTTCTTTGCATGCAATGAAGATAATATATGCAAATATAGTTGTTATTATAACTGCATAATGTGTCATTAATTGAATTAAAATGTATGTTTTAAGTGTTCAACATTGATATTCCAACTATATAGCTGTTGTTCCATTTTGCTTGACAGATTATAGTTTTGCAGTGAGCCTCTCAGGATTTGACTACAACATCATGGCAGAGCTGATTGCTGGAGCATTTCTTTCGTCATTATTTCAAGTTACTCTTGAGAGCATTGCCTCAAGAGATTTCAAAGACCTCTTCAATCAAAAGTTGGTTGAAAATCTTGAAATCACACTGTATTCTATCAATCAATTGTTAGATGATGCAGAGACAAAGAAGTACCAAAATCAAAATGTGAAGAAGTGGTTTGATCGTCTAAAGCATGAGGTATACGAAGTAGATCAACTGTTAGACGAAATTGCTACAAATGCACAACAAAAGCGCAAAGTGAAACGCTTGCTTTCAACTTTGTCTAATCAATTTGAATCTAGGATCAAAGATTTGTTAGACAAGCTAAAATCTCTTGCAGCCCAAAAGGATGTGTTGGGATTGACACAAAGTAATGAAGGTGGAGTAAGCCTGCAATCCTCAAAAAGATCTCCAACTGCATCTTTGGTGGATGAATCTTGCATATATGGGAGAGAAGGCGACAAAGAAAAAATAATCAACTATTTGCTTTCATGTAAGGACAACAGCAACCAGGTATCAATAATCAGCATAGTGGGTTTGGGTGGGATGGGGAAGACCACCCTTGCTCAACTTGTCTACAATGACCAGAGGATGGAGAAGCATTTTGAACTTAAAGCTTGGGTCCATGTCTCAAAATCTTTTGATGTTGTTGGACTCACAAAAACAATTCTCAGGTCATTCCATTCTCCTGCAGACGGTCAAGACTTGGATCCACTCATTTGTCAACTACAAAAGACACTAACCGGAAAGAAATGTTTGCTTGTTCTAGATGATGTGTGGAATGGGAATGAGGAATGTTTGGAGCAATTACTACTTTCTTTTAACCCTGGATTTTCTGGAAGTAAGATTATTGTGACAACACGTGACAAACATGTTGCATTTGTCATGAAATCTGACCATCAACTTCTTTTAAAACAATTGGAGGAGAAAGATTGTTGGAGTATATTTGTGAAACACGCTTTTCGAGGAAAAAATGTGTTTGAATATCCAAATCTTGAATCGATTGGCAAGAAGATTGTAGAGAAATGTGGAGGGTTGCCTCTAGCTGTGAAAACATTGGGGAATCTCTTGCAAAGAAAGTTTTCTGAAGCTGAATGGTTTAAGATATTGGAGACCGATATGTGGCATGTATCGAAAGGTGGTGATGAAATTAACTCAGTATTGAGATTGAGTTACCATAATCTCCCTTCCGATCTAAAGCGTTGTTTTGCCTATTGTTCAATATTTCCCAAGGGTTATAAATTTGAAAAAGATGAATTGATAAAGCTTTGGATGGCAGAAGGTTTGCTGAAATGTTGCGGAAGAGACAAAAGTGAAGAAGAGTTGGGTATTGAATTCTTGGATGATCTAGAGTCCATTTCATTTTTCCAACAATCACTAAATTATCTTGGTCACAAGAGATTATTCATGCATGATCTTGTCAATGATTTGGCAAAATCAGAGTCCCATGAGTTTTGCTTACAAATTGAGGGTGATAGCCTGCAAGATATAACTGAAAGAACACGTCACATTTGCTGCTATCTTGATTGGAAAGATGGTGCGAGATTATTGAATCACATTTCTAATATTAAGGGATTACGCAGCTTCTTGGTAGTACCACGAGGCTATGATGAAGAATGCTTCATGATAAGGAACAATTTGCAACATGATCTATTTTCAAAACTAAAATATTTGCGGATGTTGTCATTATGTGGTTGTAAACTCAGAGAGCTATCAGGTGAGATAGGAAATCTAAAGCTTTTGCGATATCTAAACCTGACTAAATCATTAATTGAAAGGTTGCCTGACTCAATTTGTAAGTTATACAAATTAGAGACACTGATACTGGAACGCTGTTATAATTTGACTAAACTCCCTTCAAAATTTTACAAACTTGTGAGTTTACGCCATCTTAATCTTGAAGGTTGTAATTTAAAGAAAATGCCAAAGCAGATAGGGATTCTAAACCATCTTCAAACGCTGAGTCATTTTGTTGTGGGAGAGGAGAATGGGTCTAATATTCAGGAGTTGGGTAATCTCAATTGTCTTCAAGGGAAACTTTGTATTTCAGGATTGGAACATGTCATCAATCTCGAAGATGCGGCAAGAGCAAATTTGAAAGATAAGAAACATGTAGAAGAATTAAATATGAAGTACAGTGACAATTTCAAATTCTACAACAATGGAAGAGAATCAGATGTCTTTGAGGCTCTACAACCTAATAGCAACTTGAAGAGGCTCACTATTGAAGGATACAATGGCAGCAGCTTTCCAAATTGGATAAGGGGTTGTCATTTACCCAACTTAGTATCTCTTGAACTGCATCTTTGTGGATTTTGTTCCCATTTGCCACCACTTGGACAGCTTCCGTTTCTCAAGGAGCTTTCTATCTATGACTGTGATGGAATAAAGATCATTGGTGAAGAGTTTCATGGCACCAATTTAACAAATGTTCCATTCTTGTCCCTTGAAGTTTTGAAATTTGAGAAGATGAACAATTGGGAGGAATGGTTGTGTCTTGAAGGGTTTCCTTTGCTTAAAGAGCTTTCTATAAGAAAATGTACCAAGTTGAAAAGGGCGCTCCCTCAACACCTTACTTCTTTACAAAAACTGAAGATTAGTGATTGCAACGAATTGGAGGCATCAATTCCCAAGTGTGATAATATGATAGAGTTAAATATACGGAGATGTGATAGAATTTTGGTAAATGAATTGCTGACCAGCTTGAAAAAGTTTGTTCTCAGTGAAAATCGGTGCACGGAGTTCTCCGTGGAGCAAACTCTAGGCAACAATACAATTCTTGAAGAGTTGAGGTTGGATTTTAGAGGCTGTGTAAACTGTTCATTTTTGGATTTACGTTGCTATAATTCTCTTCGTGATCTTTCAATAACAGGATGGCACTCCTCCTCCTTGACTTTTTCACTACACTTGTTCACCAATCTTCATAATCTCACTTTGATCGATTGTCCAGAGATGGAATCATTTTCTGAGGGAGGTTTGCCTTCCAACTTGAGTAGCCTTTCAATATACAATTGCCCAAAACTGATTGATTCGAGAGAGGAGTGGGGTTTGTTCCAACTCAATTCCTTGAAATATTTCACTGTTAGTGATGAGTTTGAAAACGTGGAGTCCTTCCCAGAGGAGAATCTGCTGCCACCAACTTTGGACACTCTTTATCTGAAAAATTGTTCAAAGCTAAGAATAATGAACAACAAGGGTTTTCTCCATCTCAAATCTCTCCAATTTCTATGGATTAACAACTGCCCTAGTCTTAAGCGCTTGCCAGAGAAGGAGGCTCTACCTAACTCCCTTTCTGAATTGTCTATTAAGAATTGTCCAATAATTAGGGAGAAGTATGAAAAAGAGGGAGGCCCTAGTCATGTGTGGATTGAAAAGGACGAATGAGATGTTATGGGTCAAATCTTTTTGGTTCGGAAGGTATGGACATATATTCTTAACCAAACCATTGAATCAAATATTTTATTTCCCTTTTTTATATTCTTATTTTCTGACTTCAATTTATTTTCCCAGGCTAAGAGGATTTTGCGTTTGGAATGGTGTGAAGAGTGGTGGCAATTTATTTTTGTATGCTTTAGGACAGTTTGTGGGACTTTTACCCAAATGGAGTTCCCAACACATCTTTTTTCCTCTTCAGGTGAATTACTCTCTATGTGCCTGTTTGGATTATCCGAGCTATATTGTCTATGTTTTGATGTATGGACTGTGTTCTATATGTGTGTCCATGTCTGAAATAACTTTAGAAATTAGAAACAATTTTTTTAACCTAGAGAGTGTTAATTAAATTTTGTACTGTAACTTGACAAAAAATAATAATAATAATTTTGTACTGTAATAAATGATCCTATTTGTGCCAGGGTTGTGCTTTAGGATGTAGTAAATTTTTTTAAATATACACAGGGAAGTTTTGAGATTCGAGAAAATACCTCTGCTCTCATGGTGGACGGGAGCTTCAATGATGTTTGGATAACAGTCTACATGTTCATTGCTATACAAATTCTCAGGTGGCTCCTTCTTTTCTTCATTAGAATGTGTAGCCAATGCATCTATGTCCAAATGTTTTTCAATGTACAACAGTTCGTACACAACAGTTGACTTGCCAATTTAGTGAAATTCAATAAAACACAACAGTTCATTAGTCACTAACAGTTATAAAACTGTGTTGGAGTTAGTTTAGGGAGTGTATGTTAACTCCAATAAGAGTGTAGGATAAGCTCATATATTAATCATCGCAATCATATTATTCGAAGCAGAATTTCATTTCATGAATATATGAAAAATTGATTTTACAATTCTCTCAATTTTCTCTCATTTCTATTAGATTTCATGTTGGATAGTGTCATATGTTTGTGAATCTTTCATTTCTGCATACTTTGACACTCGCTTTTGGTAATATAAATTGCATCACATCATCTTTTCCCTATGTTTAAATTCAAACATAATTAAGATTACATATAATTATATCACTGGCTCAAAATCTTTACATGAAAGGCTTTTAATATCGAGACTGCTTCTCCCTCTTCAGGTGACTTACTGCTTGGTACACAAATTCCTTCAAATAGTTTTATTTCTGTTTTTCTTTTGTTAACTACTCCTCCATCACATAATATTTGTAAAATTTTGTTTTCAAATTAATGTTACTTTCTAATTATTAATGGTGATTTTTCTCTATAGGCCCCCTAGATTGCTCAACCTCTAAAATAAGCCAATTGGGAGTTACGCTCTGATCCAAAAAACAGAGATTGGGTCATAACTCTTGATAGATTTTATGCAATACGAAGTTAAGATCTGTTAAATCTGAGGGTCTTTTTAGCAATGCGAGAGGCTTATTAAACAATTCCATAATAATCACCTTTCCTCTGTCACATGATTATTTGTCATATTTTAACATAAATCATCTGTTTTTCTTATTGATGCTTTGAACTGGCTATGTTATATTCGGTATTATTTACGAGATGCTTAAGAAGTAAGCCAACTTGTGCCATACTCTCAAATTTTGATAGGGAAACTAGTGTAGACATACTGTCACAATCCACTGAAATCCTTTTCTTCTCTTTACTTTTCTCTAATTTTGTTATTGTAATTGGCCTATATTTGGTAAAAAAAATTGTATCTCAGATTCAATTCTTAGCAATTAAAACCAATTTCCATCAGATGTCTTTTGAAAACCAGTCCATATCTTTTGTTTTGTAGATGCTGAAAAATAGACTGCCAGCCACTCTACAAAAGTCCTCTGACCCGTGTGGACTGTGTTCTCTTCAGATTGGTAGATGCTGATTCAGCTGGTGAGACACTCCCAGCCAATTCATCATCAGTGGCTAGGAGAGGTTGCAGCTGAAGAACAAAGTAACTGCAAGAGCTTCTTCTGTTTGCTAACCTCCCGGACGTTTATGGAAAATCCAATACCTTTTCATGAATGCCTGTAATTATCATGAGGTAAGTTTCAATCATTTAACTCTTGGAGACTTAGCTAATTGCTGCACAGTTTTAAAAAATTCATATGGATCTTTGTATGGTTGGAACTTAATGCATTGAATGTATATTTTGATTGGACTACATCTTTATTATATAAATTTTTCCATTTATAAATGCTCTATTTATCAATTCATGGATACATCCGCTGATGAGATGAGATAATTACTAGAAAAATCCTTCTGGTTACACTTTAAAGAAAGCCTATGAACGAAAATGTTGCTACCATATGTTGTAGGTTTGGATGAAGCAATAGGATACTGTGAAGCTTATGGAAAGATGCCATTTTTGCTTCAAGTTGTTGACAATAAGGTTTCAATTTCAAATCTCTCGCAATGAAAAAAGAACAAATTGAACACTTGTCTAAGTTCTCAAAGTGATAAGAATTGAAGGAAAGATCAGTAGATGATGATAAAGAAAAATTCAAAGTTGAAAGAGGGTATCATAGTTTGTTGTGTGATGGTGATGTTGTAATCTGGACAATAGTGTTTATATACAAGTTGTGCATTGTAAACCTTAACATTTCACTCATAATAAAAAGGAACTGCAGCTGCTCTGCAGTCGGAGACGTAGGCGATATTGGCCGAACTTCGTTACCAAACATCGTGTGTTCATTATGTACTGTTTCTTTAATCTATTGATTTTTGAACGGGTTTGCTATTCTAACATACTTATGGGCAACGTGCCATGTTCACATTGGTAGGGAAGCCAATCTAAACTGTCACATTCCTCCTAAATCTTTTTCTTCGCCCTATTGTTCTCTAATTGTGTTGTTGTAATCATCTCTATTCAGTAATATAAATCTTGTTTCAGTTTTAATCAGTCTCTATGTTACACAAGTACTTTAACTACATGCTGCTACATTTTATGTGCATGTGTAACAAAATGGTCTTGACAAAAATTATATACAAGAGCTTTAATTTTCTTTAATATTATTTAATTTAATTGCTTCCAACCCAATCTTGGATAGAGCAGATCCATGCAGCGTGCTGCATTTTTATTGTTCTTGCTGCAATAAAGAGATAGCAAGGCATGCACGTTTGCAACAAAGAAAATTCCGGTCTTTGTTTATTTCATCCAAAGCTGATTTGGATTCAACACAGAGCCTCATGATCTTGACGCAGACAAGGGACGAGGCTGACACTGTGAATTTCATCTATTACAATGGTTTGTATTCAAGCACTATAATGGAACATATTTGACTTACTTTTGTAAAGGTCTTATGAAACTATGTTTCAAAGTTTTCTGCAATAAATTTACAAGCACAATTCCTCTTTGCTATTCTCATGACTATGTGTCCCGTCTTTTTTAGTCTATTTAACGTTAATCATCTGCTTTTCTTTTTTGTGTCTGCCCAGAAAACATGAGACTTGAGGATGTCATTTGGGCTTTTACTGTGATTTTCATTTTATTTCTATTTTAAACGTTAAGTGATAAAAAAATTGATTGATATGTCACTTTGTTGTCAGATGGAATTTTGGTGAATTCAATGGCATCCAACTCGAGAAATTAGTTTGAGGAATTTTGACAATGTCACTTTGTTCATAGAATGTGTACCAACACATCTATGTGCAACAGTTCTTCGTTGTATCAAGGACCAGCTAGACTATAACACTGGATTATTACAATCAGAGACTCTTACAATGATTTTTACAAAGAATGGAGTGCATTTTATATGCTTCCAAATGTAACACAAAACCATTCTTGGCTTGATAAAATACACATAATTCTTGTTTCCTTTACCATTCTAAGGAGAGAAGGCAATGGTGAAGCAGGTCTCGTTTGTAAAGGTTTATGGTGTTTTAATGGCATCAAGTTTTTCTGCTATGCACTTGTTCTGTTTTATGCTTTAACGTTTGAATGTTTCAATGTCAAAGGTCCTTTCTTGAGCTTTTGTGCTTTCCGTCTCTGAAAATGATACCAAATTACAGAATCTGAAAACAAAGTATCTGTGTGTTAGGAGTTGCTTGTTTCTTTTATTACCTTCAAGCTATGAAACCTCAATACAGACATCTTACGCGACTCTAACATTGACAAAAAGACACTGATAATAATTTCGGTAATGGAGGAAAAATATAGGGATTTTAAAAACATTTATTGAAATGTAGGAACTATTCTCAAAATCGCACAAAATATAGGGACCAAAAACATATTCAACCCTTAAATGATTAAACTAGTCCCTTTGAAAATTCTTGTTTGTTAGTGAAAATGTTGCTTAATTATAGGGATAAAGGCTTATGATTATGATTTTCTTTTATTTTTTTATCAACAAACAAGAGATTTCAAATGTGTTTTATGAATGAATATGATAATAGATTCACAGGAGTTTCAAGCCAATATATTGAAACGTTTTAAATGGTTGTTTCTTCTAGAGATTTTAAACAATTTGAATTTTTTATCTTATTCAAATTATAGCACTAGCAGATATCCTAATATGTAAAGCATTATCCCTTTGCCACATGAAACATATTGCTCTTCTGAATCTGCCCTTCTTGAAAAAGAAGCTGAATATCCCAAGATGACTTCGGTCGGTCCTTATGGAATTTAAATGATAAAAATTTTATTAGAAAATAAAATGTTAAGGAAAATGATTTTGAAGCTTGATTGGATTTCTCTTAACTTATAATTATCTCACTGCCACTAAATCTTTATGTAAAGACATTTGAATCGAGAATCCTTGTGAAATGCTAAGAAAGCTATATTCCTACTAAGCTATGATTAGTTGATAACTTTTTACCAGATATTCTTAAACAAGGTGTAGTAATAATAAGAATTTATGTATCAATTTCATTTTCATTTTCATTCGGTTTTAACAATGAAACTAATAGCATGTTTGTTTTAGTGGTGGATTTATCACTTCAGCGGCAACAAACCACGTTGGAGGAGAAGCTTGCTTTTGGAGCTTCTTTAAATCACAGTGAAAAATGCTTCGGGATGTGCAATTAATGCTCCACCCGTGAATCCAAACATAGGATAAAAGTGCGGGCTTTACCAACAAAAAAGCAGAAAAAGACGCTTGCACTCCGTGCTTTTCAGATGCACGGGGCGCATGGCATATGTGCCTAGCGCATGTGAGTGCATCAAAAATCATGCCCTAGGTGCTTGGAAATGCCCTAGGCGCATGGCCATGTGCTAGGCGTATGGTTTGTAAGAATCATGCCCTAGGCACATGGTAAATGTGCTAGGTGTATGCCACTCTTTCCCGAGCCCAGTTTCTCCAATTTTCCATCGTTTTTGGTCTTCGTCTTCAAATAACTTGCCTCAGAACTTTGAAACATAATTCCTCCCTCCTGTAAGTCTCCTGAAGCCTCTTGAATATTCATTCTTGGTCTTCCTAAGTATTCAAAAATCTTTGAATGTTCTTGATTTGCCGATTTGCATCATTTTTTCGTGAATTACTTCAAAAACCCCCTAAAATTGCTATGTTTAGGAAAACTAGAATTACAGACTCAAATATAGAAAACATTACAAAAGTCCCGAAATCATAAGCAATCGTTCTAATACTCCTCCTTTTTGCTGCTAAAACCTACTGAAAATGATTGAAAATATGCTAAGAATAACATAAGATGACATGTCATCAATAATGACGAATGACGAAATGTATGTTTCAGTAACACATCTCTGAACGACATCGATATGACGATAGGATCCGGTATCGGCATGCATGTAGGTCTAGGAATGAAGTATGTTGCATATTGGTCATGTGTAGGTGAACTGTGATATGTGATAATGATGTGAATATGGTGTGTGTGTGTATTAAAGGTGTGCATCTGATGTATGTGTTAATGATGTTTATGAAATAAATTGTATGGATATTATGATGATGATATGATGAATGACTAACGATGATGTGATGAAGGACCGATGATGATATGATTATCTACTTTATTATTCATGTATCTCAATATATGATATGATGTGAATTCTCACTCCTTTGCTGTTGTTTGTGTATTTTGGTGTCTGTACCTTTGGGGTACATATATTCAGGGAGGAGCTTTAGCCTTGCGGGATGCTTAGAAGGTGCCGACAATGATATACTCATGTAGTTGTTATTTGTGATATTAAGTAGTCGAATAAATATGTGCTCTGATCTGTAACACTGGGTTGTGGTTAAACGTTGAATGTCTCTAAATTATGAAGTTTAAACACTATGATGTTTTATGTTATTTTTCCCAAATGAGGTTAAAGACCACATATTAATATTTATGAAATTTCTATGAAGTATCTTTTGTTGTTTTATGTGACTCTCTATTATTTTATTATGTGAAAAATGATTGAATGCGTGTGACAACTTTTTTCGTTAAAACCATAATTATTATTATATAAAATTACCGTCGAAAATTAGGGTGTTACATAATTCACATGGTCTTTTAAGTTTGATGATTATAACAAATTAGTCCTTTCAATTTATTTATTTTTGTTAGAAATGGATCATTTAAGTCATAAAATATTTGTATCATTGCGTTATTATTTTCATCAAACTCAATTAAAAAGTATTTATGTTGACATTTAATGTTAAGTTGGTAACATTAAATTCTTCACTTTCAAAATTAAAATTTATAGATGAATTATAATAGTGTTGATTAAATATTATCTGTAAAATTATACTTGCATTCAAAATTCAAAAATAAGAAAATCAAACATCCTTTATTATAAAAGTTACACTTGTCAAGCTGGCATGTTAGCCCTAATCCATCCTCATTTTCTCTCCCTACCAACCACTCCCTACATCTCAGCCATAGATCTCATAACCTTTCATGTTCCTAGATAAACCAATAAACCTATCAGAATCTTACGATTTAATGCAATTTATGGTATCATCTTTCCAGCTTAATGAAATATCTTTTAATTTCAATGCAATTTATAGTTTTAAAATGTTTCTTCGTTTGACTATTAAGTTTAAATGCAATTTATGGATGATTGTTTACCAGTAATTTATATTGTACCATAATCCTTCATGGAGGCAAAATAATGATTTTCAAATGTTTCTTCGTTTGACTATTAAGTTTAAATGCAATTTATGGATGAGTGTTTACCAATAATTTAAATTGTACCATCATCCTTCATGGAGCCAAAAAATAATGTCAAGGATATGCCTGCAGAAATTTCTAATTAAGCTTCATAGCATGTTGTCATTACTATAGCGACAATACAACCGCACTAACAAAAGTCAATATTTTTAAAACAGTAATGCAACTTATCATTCTACATTTTTTTTTGCCTTAGAAGTTCATGCCTATGGATTTTTTTAAAAAATTATAAGAATGGTCAACCATTATATAAGAATTTTTTAAATATATTTCAAGATTTTATCC
>Ga0315913_1004176_pt1 | contig 17461 bp, 3 predicted proteins | sample MpolsnodulesMG_FD_207736 | JGI IMG/M metagenome (GOLD analysis project Ga0315913, IMG submission 207736) | Medicago polymorpha root nodule microbial communities from Los Angeles, California, United States - small nodules | ecosystem: Host-associated > Plants > Roots > Nodule | place: USA... | reverse complement strand
AGGGACACCGTAGCAAAAAGACTTAATTAGTTAGGTTGTCATACTTATTAGTTATTTCTAAGAGTCTATGTTGTCCTGGTATAAGTTTTTGGTTCTTGCTAACCAGTGCCCTCAAGGCAATGGTTAAAGAACCTACAAATAGAAATTTTGTCTTGGAAACATAAGATGTTTATTTTGATAAAGTAATGATTACACTTCTTTTTCATTAAAACTTACTTATTTTAGATGTTTAACCATTGCTCTTAGGACACTGATTAGTATTCTGCTAAGTTTTTTTACTAGTTTAAGTTTTTAAGTTGTGGTTTCCGCTGAGTTTAAGTTTAAGGTCTACGAGTTAAGTCAAGAGTCATGTATATGTATATGTTTTTAATGTGAGCAATATTATGATTTAGTTTTATTGTTATTTACTCCCATTGCAATTTATTTCTTCTATGTTTTTTTTTCTTTTCCACTAGATCCATCTATTTTGACAATTAGTATATTAAATAATTGTTTATACAAAGAAAATTATTTTAAAATAATGTTATTTTAAAAGATATATAACTTTAATTCATAAAATTAATTAATTTTATCTCTTTTACTTAGTCCAAATATAGAAAAAATAAAGTTAATTAACAAGTAAGCAGGGACGGATCCAGGAAAACTGTCCAGTAGGGGCAAAACTATACACAACAAAAAAATTTTTTTGAACTTAATACTAACATTTTTCCCTCTCATCAAAAAATTAACATTTGGCTATAAAAAACATTCATTTCCATCGTTGTGGTTGCAAATCAAAGACAAGCAGTTTAATTTTTACTCCATTTGTAGCTTACTGTGAGTACATTAATGACAAAAAATTATCCCTAAGTATAAACTTCTTTTCAAATTATTAGAAGCATTTATTTCTTCTTTTCAAAATAAACTCCTTAATAATACAAGTAAATATCTTGAAATATTAAAAGTCAAGATTAACTATATAGATATATACATACGCACGCGCGTACACATTCACACACAAAAGGTATTTTAGATACATCTTTACAATAAACGCATATATTAATTACGCTTCTAAATTTTCTCAATGAGTGAAATATGTATTGAGTGTTTTTATTTTAAGACAAATGAAGTAGTTTAGAGAAACATTTTTAAAAAAATCAATTAGTTATTTAGTGGGGGCAATAGTTGAGTTTTAAGAGGCTAGAAATATAATTATTTATTTACTCATTGATTAAAAAAGTTGAAGGTTAGTGAGGGTAACTGCCCCCAATTACCTCTACCTAAATCCGTGCTTGTAAGTAAGGGTTTAATCTCGTTCTCTTCCATCTTCTTTTCTCTTTTATTTTATACTTACTCTGATCTCAATTATAATTAAAAAATCATTTTTATACGAAATACACTAATAATTCAATAAACCTAAAAAAATGAAATGTTTTATATAATTAAGACAGAAAAGAGTATTATGTATGAGGAGGGTGCCAAGGACCTACTTTGTTGCTCATGTCTCTCTTCCAAGTTAAAAACATGTTCCACATGAGATTTACAACTTGCAATTGAGTTGAGGGAGTAGTTATTATGCTGGGGAGTAGTACTAACTTGATTTGCATCGTTTTGGGACATTGATCCAAGTAACTTGAATTAGAAGCAGTCAAGGACACATTTTACAGTTACTATTGCAGCAAAACCATGAAGCTGTCTGTCTGTCATCATGCAATGAAATATCAATCGCTATTCGATCCATTTAATTGGGGAGTCAAATTAACAACTTTGACCACCACTTGACAAATCTAACGGCTGGAAGGGAACTATTTTCACTGTTTAACCCCTTGGTAGCTGGAGTTTTTCACTTTGTTATAGTTACTACTACTAGGGAATCAGGGTGTACCACAAAAGCTACTCTGTCACCTAGATTCTTGCTACATTACAACTACTGTGCTGCTCTTCTTATATAACTGGTCACAAACAACCATAAGTATAAAAGCTTATCCGAAGGAATCAAATTGGATTATCCTTCCCAAAAAAATAGTTAATAATGCAAATTAGTCATCAAAATTGTAAGTATCGCCAAATGAATTCTTGATTTTTGGGAATTTGTTATAACATCCCAGAAATTGTGTAGCGTCAGCTAAAATAGTTTATGTGTATATTTTTACCATTAGAGACTATAATGAGACATGTTAAATGAATATGTATGCATCCCCTTCGACTGATACTACATCAATATCAATTTCGCATGAGAGTTTTTTCACTTTGAATTCGAAGTTACTAATTGTATGTTTGGTTTAGCGTTTTATCAAGGTTTATCACGTTCCAATGCAATCTCAACGCCAAAATAAGGAAGCTGCTCATTGGAACTTTTAATCAAACGTGCGTCTAGAAATCTTTTGCCATCCTGGAAATTATAAAGCGTCGGTCAAATTAGTTCATTAGTAAATTTTTACCATTAGAGTATGATAAGATAAGTTAAATGAATATGCATGCACCTTCTCCATGTTGATATTACATGAGATTTAGGTCTCTAAAAGACAAGCGGGTACTTGAGTAGTTCATGCACAATTGTAATTATTGACAAATTTATCTTAAAGATGATTTAAATTTCATAGACATTAGTCTCCAATGAGTTGACCTTGGTGTAAGATCAATATGTAATGTAACATGTTCACTTAACGTGTCCTATCATAACTTGTAATTGCATGAACATAGAAGACATCATTTTAAATGACAATTTATAATTTTGGGGATCTATCAGCCAATTCTCGAAATTGAGGGGGATTATTTTAACAAATACTTAGAATTTCAATAATCAAGTTGTCTATTCACATAATAATTTTAAATATACTCTAAATACATAACAATCTGGAGAAAGTCTTGGTTGGACACATACCCAACACTTCAATTTTAGGCACACACAAGACCAAGAAAAAATTAAAGAAAAATAAAATTATAGTCTATCAATTGATGTGACTAAATACTTTTTATTTAATTTTGTTAATTTTATGTGAGTATGTGCCCAAAATTGAAGTGTTGGGTATGTGCCTAACCAAGACTCTCTCAACAATCTGTGCGGCAGCGTAATTGTCACATAGTTTATTTCTAAACAATGTATATAAAAAGTATTTGTTGAGTAAGATCAGCCACTTAAATAAATTTTCATATATAAAATTTGTCTTGGTTTCTTATTCGAGATAAAGTAGACTATAAAAAAAAACATAATTTGGTAGCCAAAGTTGCCAGAGCTTATGCTTCATATTCAATTGCACCTATTTGGATTTTGATCCAACAACATGTGGTCATTGCATTTGTACAATTGCTATAGAGAATTCAAGCATGAGTTTTGATAGATAACTATAGTAACATGAGTTTTTCAATTTTGATAAGACAATTCATATTAGGAATTAATGAACTATACGATTGAAGATGACTGCATTGAAGATTCTTTCATACAAATCATAATTATACTACGTAGTTTTAACTTTGGAGTGTTTTACTTTTAATCTTTTACCATGAATTCTCGGTGTATCTTCAATTATTTTTCATTATGGATCCCTTCACTTGTCTCAAGAAACAGAAGACAAATTATAAACGATGAAAAGGTTAAGACAGAAGATAAAACAACATTAACCATTTTACTAGGACAAACATGCATGACTTGGGTTGTGTTCACTATTCCTTCAAATACATGCAGTGTGGACCCCCCTGTCCCCACACACACCTTTCTGAACCGTTTGTTAATCCCTCACAACAAGTACTCCTACTACACTAAACAAGTTCTCACCAAACACCAAAAACTTCAATGAATTTCCCAATAAACCCTCAACTTCAATGTGAACATAATAACTTCACTGATTACCTGTGAATTGAATGGAAGAAGCAAATTTTGCTATCTCTTGAGGTAGAAACTGAGGTGGACCAGTTCTTCCACCACCACTTACACCAAGAAAATCTCTTGTCAAATTACTATGTTGTACTTGATCCATAGAGTTTGAACCAGAACCAGAACCACCATGGTGCATAATATTCAATTTTCCTTGTTGATCACTTTGTGGTCCATGCATAAAAAACTGATCAAAACTACTATTTGAGCTATAACTAGCATTAGCAGCTGCACCTGCACTACTATTTCCCAACATAGCTGAACTAGTAGAAGAAGAAGGTGATGTCATTACACCAAAACTAGAACTAAAAATGGAAGGGTTGTTATTATCATTACTAGTATTGCTTCTAGTTGAACCCATCTGAGCTGCTTTTTGCAGAAGAGCAGTAGCTGACATTGGTGTAGCAGAAACAGTAACAGAACCGGAAGAAGCAGGCTTTGATAGAGAAAGATTTGCAGCAGATGTTGAATTTGAAGCAGGTACACCAAACATTGATGATGAAGAAGAACAAATCAAGGCATTATTATTATTATTAGTAGTAGTAGCATTTCCCATTTGAACTATCTCAGATAAACCAGAAGAACCAAAAAGGGAATTAGAACTTTGTCCCATTTCATGATTCCCTTGGTTTAACCAAAGTGATAAACTTGGCCTTTGTTGCTCCATAATCATAGAGTTGTTATTGTTTCCAATTCCATTGAAATCTACATGGTGAAATCCATGTGAGCCAAATTGTGGATGTTGAATTCCACCAATATTTTGAAGTATTCCATGTGATAAACCATGTTGTGAATGTGAATGTGGATTCATCATAGAACTACCTTCTTCATTCTTAAAATTTAGATTTGTTGTTGTAACTGAAGTTACTCTTGCACTCTCTTCTGCCAATGCATCACAAAAGGCTCTGTGTGTAATGAAACTATCCTTTCTGTTCAAAATATCAACACTCTTAAGTTAAAACTTAGAATTAAACCAGACACATAAAAATATAATCCATTAAAGAAAGCATTAAATTCAAAACCTAACACTACATACATGATTGGAAAAACCTCGTACATGTCACAAATATGAATATGAATAAATTAAAGAAGCATTTATTGATTTAACACAGAAACAAAAGATTGGTGAATAAAAGGAGAGTATATTAAATATTATACCTTGAGAAGAGGGTGCCACAGTCACATTTGTATTCTCTTGTACCGCATGTTTTTGTATGAGCTTTCCAATCAGATTGGACTGCATATTTTTTGGAGCACTTTTCACATTTCCACTTCTTCTCACCATGCTTTCTACTAAAGTGCTTTTTTATACCTGTGAGATCACCAAGTGCTCTTGAAGGGTCATGGTGGACACAAGTCTTCTCTGGACAGATGTAAACTTTCTTCTTAATAACATCTTTGTTGGATCTCTGTCTAAGCTTCCATGGAAGGTTGTGTCCTCTTCTATGAAGTTGAAGGTTTTGATCTCTTTGGAACCCTTTGTTGCATATTTCACAGATGAATCTGTTTGTTGCCATGAGTGTCTTCGGTGAGAGAGCAATGACCTCGGCATCTGGATCTGTATAGTCAAATTAATTTCCATTACCAATTTGAAATATATGAAAAAGTTACAAATTGAAAATCATAGAAAAATATATATATTTTTGTGTATTCGAATAAGCAACGAGTTTAGTAAAATTAAATCATGGTGACACTGTGATTTTGTTAAACATGTGCTTGGATCCTCTACAGTTATTGTACCGTGCGGTACTGTGCAGCGTGGAGAGGATCCATGCCAAATAAAAGAAAAAATAAAGTAGAAACAAAATTTCTGTAATGATCAATGAATATATATATATACCTGGTGTTCCTGGAAGATTTCTCTTCTTCTTGGGGACAGAAGGAGCATTAGGTTTAGGGTTAGGGTTTGTGTTTTGCTCTTGAGTACTAAACGCTCCAAGTGAAGTGGATAGTGAAAAAGGGTCACCAGGAATCATTTGCATATTGGAAAAAAGTGATAAGAAACTATATAGTAATGCCAAGAAAGTGAAAGAGAAGAAGAACAAAACCACTAACTTTCAAAGGTTTTTATTAGTTTCAGTCAGTACAAGGAAGAAAACAATGGTTTAAGATTAGCAAAAGCCAAGAAAGTGAACATAAATTCTTTTGGATGGTACCAAAAATTCTTTAAAGAGAGAGTTGTTGGCTACTTGGCTGAGTGTATCGTTCAGCCAAAAGACAAGAAAAATCCATAAACCAAACTTGAATGAAACCAAAAATATTTAAAGCCGGAAAAAGAAAACTATATAAACTAATGCAAGAAGTTCAAACTTGTGATGTATGCTTTCTTGTTTGTTTGATTTTCATTTTCTGCGAAGATAGATAAAACCAAAAGCATAGATAGCTATATAACCATAATATAACATTATTACTATTCTCTTTTTTTCTATGTCTTGGCTCTCTCTTCCTGTTTTGGTCTTTGGAGTAGTCTCTTTCTCATCTTATTATTTACTTGTATCTTCAAAGAAGGTGAGCCATATAATATTTAAATGGACCCACCACAAGCACATTTCACACGCACATATACATATTCTCTCTCTTTCATAGTCATACACGACATACAAAACCAGACACAAGTCACACGCACAATGTTGTGGAATAGTGTGTCTTGTGTTTGTGCCTTTGTTTTTCCTTTTTGTTTTTGCCTAGTGAAACCAGATATTTGAATGTGTTATGTCTTTGTAGAATGTAATAACAATAGTTTTTTAGCACAAACTCCAATTATTAATTCACTTAAAAAGCTGGTTTATTTTTTTGAAAAGGCTATTGAAGTACTACTATACCTTTTCATATATAGAAGTGAATAAAATAAAATATTCTGATTAAAATCTCGAGAGCTAGAATATAGTAGTACTAGCACTGGTAGACTATTAGATATAGTGCAAGTAGATTCCCTATTCTTTAACTTTATCACTCGTTTACGTATCTCGATCATTCCATCTCAAATCGTTCAATCTCAAATCAATGATATATTATTTTATTTGTTCAGTGTATAATTTGAATGGTCCGATATCAAATCAATTGTCGAGTTCATTTGAAGTTAAATTATTGAAGACATGATTTGAATCGGACAATTTCAAATTAATTATGTTGTGTAACTAAGTATAGAATCTGCCTGTTAAATTTATTGCATATTATCATAATGACACTGTGATTTTATTGAAACAACAATACTAACTGCTACAAAATTACTGTAATTTATTGTAATTTTGTCGATTTTACCGCAAATTCAATTATTATTATTAAGATAATAGGGAGGGTTGCGTTGCGTTGCGTTGCGTTGTGCTTGACTAATATAGTAGTGCATGCAGCTTGATAGGAAGTCAAGGTTAAAGAAACAAAAAAATAAGAAAAAGATGATGATAAAAAAGAAGGGTAACAGAGAAAAGTGGTTTACCTTTATTAGATTCTTTTATCAGGTGTAGAATGATTAAGCCATAATTACAGTGATGAGAAAAAATATCCTTTTTTTAGCATGCGAGAGATTAAATCAAAGGTGAGATCAGAGTCACAGACATTTCAACACGGACACTGATGAGATGTATAATATATTAATGTGGGGTCCATTTTTAATGTGGGCCTATTGGAGGGTTTCCCTATGCAAGGTGATAGGACCGTCCGTGATACCTCTGTCTTTGTCAGGGGTCATGGTGTGGGACCCAAAATATTGGACCATAGTGGGGACCGTTGATGCACTGCACCATCCTTCTCCTAAAAAGAACGAGTGATCAATACCTCTGCCTTAGGTCACAGTGGCCTTACAGGTACAACTTCATGAGAAGTCACAAGGCAAGCTATATATTAGGTTTTTTTATTTTAATTCCAAGCAAAAAAAAACTTTCATCACTAGAGTAATAATGTCTGGATTTTATGAAGCACGTGGTTGAAGAGTAAATACTCTATCTCGTTGTGTATATAAAGGACATTGATGTGTAGAAATGGACTGCTTATAGTTGAAAGTTCTAACAATTGAAAATTTCCACCATTATAGATGAAGACAACTCATGATGTATAATCATCAAACATATTCAAAACTGTGTTCGATTGTCATGTTCAGTGTATGTGTTTTTGTTCTAGGGTGATAAAACTATTGATTTTGCTGAATTGATTGAATCAAAGAAACTAGAATGTAAATAAATTTTATGTTAAAATACAATGTGAAAGTGGATTGAACAAAACAAAATTATGTGAGAGATCAATTTAGAGGAAAAAAAGTATAAATTTTTGCATAAAATTAATACATTTAAATTCACTACGAGTTTGACAAAATTAGGACGAATCAAAACTATATTTTTGGGGCTCAACAAAATCATAGTGGCACTCTAATTTTATCAAATTGACTTCGAATATAAGCCTATACACTAATTCTATATGTAAAATTAATTCTATTGGAAAATATCTAATCGTATTAAAATAAATTCTACTTGTCTTAAATCAATTTGGGAACCTTGCCTAATGATTAATGTCCATGACTACAATTGTAGGGTCTCATGGAGGTAGAGAATTCATATTTGTGTATAAAAGAACATTTGTCATGAATTGTCATTCTCTTAAATAGAAATTATTATCTCCAAGATATTTTGTGTAAAATAAATATTCTTCCTATCGAGTATCGAGGCGGTGATGGTGGTATCTTTCAGGGATGAGTCTAACGTCTGACAAGGAGGATTCTCACAAAATTTAGACAACGGCTCAGTTCTTATGGTGAGGAAGAGTTTATTCTGCTTTGCAAATTGCTTGGGATAAAGGTTATAGATATGTTACAGTTGAATCAACCTTAGCCGTTTATGTTGATCTCATCACAAGGGATGCCAACCGACTCATCCTTGTGTTATTGTTTCTCTCATTAATCGCCTTAAGAGCAAGGATTAAAACACATCTATCACTTACATTTTAGATGGACAAACCATATTGTTGACCGGCATGCGAGATATCTCTCTTGCGTTCAACTTGTTTTGTTCATCCTTGCCGGGTTGTTTCAACCTCTTATGACACAACTATGTAGGTGTTTTCTTTAATTGTCATGTTCGTTTGTAATTTGGCCTAAGGCTTCCATCTTACGAAGAAAAAAAACTTATTTTTTCACCCTTTTTTATTACCTTTTCACCCTTATTTATTACTTGTTTATGATTAAAAAAGGAGCTTTAAAAATTATTATTATTAAAAGTATCGCAATCATCAAGGATACTGTTGCGAGCAACAAACTAAGCTAGGCCAGCCCAGCAATGTTAAGCTTTATGGAGGAGTAACATCATCATCTTGATGACAAAACAATCTATACGATCTTATTCTCAGACAATGATTCGTGCCACTCTAACAAGTACTACTCTTATATACATTGTATTAAATTATAGGTTCTGTTATTTTATTTACTTATTCTTTTTTTTTTTTTTTCATTTGAAAAGTCTTAGAGTTGTTTCTTTCACTCATGCTTAATTTTATTTTTTATTTTATTTTATAAAAGTTCACTCATATCTAGTGCTGAACAACAATAATATATTATTGTACAAGGACCCTACACAAGAAATTTGCACATGATATATGTAAGCGAATCGATTAATTTGTTGAAAAAGAAAAGAATGAAGAAGATTCAAATAGGTCAATTATTAAAGAGTCATCACTGTTTCCCTCACTATTGAAAGGAATTAATTCCACAATTATAGAAAAATCTGAGAAAACAAATAAAAAATGTATACATCTTAAAAGGAAAACCCCTAACTAAACACGATAGGTTTGGGGATTACTTGAGTGACAAGGACACCCCACCTTACAATCACACTCATATAATTAATGAATAAGTTGATAATCTCACAAAGCAAAGAGACAATCATTTAACCATCTCTTTCTTTTGTTGGGATAAAATTCTTATTTCATCCAATCCACACTCAAATTGAGATACCCTATTTTTAGGTACAATATTTATCACGAAATCTACATTTTTAGGATAAAAAAACCTATAAATCTATAGGACTAATGTATTGCTAGTATAATATAATGTATTACACATACATACGCATCTAAGTAAGATTTACACTACACATTCTTTAAAAAAAATGTTGGATTTACAGACGTTAATTCTGGATAGAACTGTTGATGTCATTCATGATTTTTCCTCTTTTATCATGTTCACATATAGGAATTGTGTTGTCTTTTCAAGAAACTTTTAAAAAATTTCTTTTCTTATGAGTTTGTTCATTTGTTGGGCTTACTTATTTTTTTATTAATAATAAATAAAACTATTTGAGTTTAATTTACATGCAAAGGATTGAGTAAAAAGAAAGTATACATACGCTTAATCAGATTTTATCATGTGTCATAATATTCCTTAAAAAAAAAAATATGTGTCATAATATGTTCTTTTAAAATACTTACACAAAAATTTAAATAATGATATTTGATTGGAGATCTGTATATAAGTATTCTATAATGTGATCATGAGTGCATAAATTAGTCAGTTTAAATTAACAATAACTATTTAAGTAAGCCACTAATCTCCAAGTTTTCTTTTCTAAGTTAAATATATTATTTTGATGTATTTTTTTTTAAGGATTTTGGAACTCAAGATTACAAAATCCACGTGATTACAATTATTATTTTGAACTTTGAAAATTTATATATATTCGATCTCCTCCTAGTCATAACCCTTTCGGTCTATTTCCAACAACCTTACGTGTGTGATGTGTAAACAAATATTGTCATCACAAGTAAACAATATTGGCCTTTTTTAATTTCTACTCAACTAACCACAACTACTACTATAGGTTAATTTGAGGACTACTATTACATAGAGTGCACCAACTCATGCATGTGTCGATTTAATGTTCAATTTTTTTCTACAAATGGTTTACTCATCGATCAACTTGGTCCATATATATAAGCATAGACTAGCTACTTGTGACTTTTAATGCAATAGTTTAGATGAGGAGAGGGTGAGCCTTTACCGTCCTATCCTGTTATAAGCATAAACCTACGTGTTTTTAATTTATTTTTTTTAATTAATAGAAGGACCATCCTACGTTATTATAAATTCAAATGCTTAAAGAATGAATAAGATCATATATATACGCTATAGCCAGTTCAAGTATAGTGCTTATAAGTTATAAATTTGACAAAATCCCAGCCATTGTTAATTACTTAGATTTCTAAGTTATTACCTCATTTGGTTAGTTAATTAGTTGTGGTAATTATTATTATTTACTATTAAAGAAAAAAATAAATAGTGCATTCCAATTGTGTCTCGTACAAATTTTTTACACGGCTTTTCCTTCTTACCTCATATCCAAACTTCAAATTACTAGAGGTCAATTTTTTAGTGTGTAAGGTTTAAGGTTAACATTAAAAAAAAATACATAAGCTTTTTCCGCCAAGTTGAAAGTATTTTTTTGTCAAGACAGTATTGCTTTTGATACTAGAGAAATAAAGAATTTGTCATCGATAGCTTAACTCAGTTGGTAGAAACAATGTCTAATATATACAAGGTTTGAGGTTTAAATCCCGGAAGAAAAAAAGAGAGAGAGAGAAATTAAGAATTTCAAAATTGAGCTTACCTCAAGTTTTAAAGATTTACCAAGTAATTAAGCTTCTATCAGCTCCGTGGCCTTAAGCTAGTTATAGTGGAATTAGTAAGGAACAAAAGTAGGTGAAAACTAGCGATAACAATTATTAATTTCATGTATAGGATTAGAGTATAAACTATTGTAGGCGTGGGGCCCAACCGATTTTACAATATTGTATTGTACATATTGATCTTTTAGCCCTAACATTATAGTTTAATTTTTTAAATTAAATAAAATAAGGGAAAACTTAATGTTTAATAATGTTATAAAAATATCAGACAACTCAACTTCTTATGGATTCTTGCATTTGGAGCATCCCTTCCAATTTATAGTATTTTTTTAAGCAACTTAATTACAATCTATATTATTTATTGCCTCATCCTCATTTTGGTATCCAATGATAAATTCTTCTGGTTACTGATCAGTAGCCCACATCGACAAACATTCAAAGGGCCATGTGCAAATTAATAATTGAATAATTTGATATTGTTAAAATAAAAACATAATGACAAAAAAAATGACAAAAGAAGATAATCTTAAAAAAATACTTATTCGATTTCTTTAGGTTCTTTATGTGAAATAATATTTTTACATGTTAGTTTTATATACGAATTAACTTGAAAAGTTGAAATTTAATTTGGTTTGCATGTAGGCCCAGGGAAAGAAATGAATCTCATACCACATCAAAAAGTAAAATAAAAAATGTTAGTCCATTGAGAAAAAGACATCCCTCATATAAATCAATTCAAATGGATTCCCATTCTTGTTTAAAACTTGTATATGCTAATTATTTTCAATGTGTACAATGTGGTCTTTGCTTGCTAATTTAAACAGCTTGATCTCCTGGATTTCATCTCCAACTCAAACTTTAACAATGTGCGTTTTGTTATCAAAAAACGAGTTTTGGTGCTAGATTTTCAAAGACTAATTAGCTATATGGTTCAGCAAGGATTATACCAAGTCTACGTCAAACTTAAATCAAATCATATTCTTTTTAATAGAAAAGGCCAAAGCTTATGATCAATATAGACTAATTGCTTGTATGAATTGCGTCCAAAAGGCTTCAAACGCACAAATAGACATAAGCTTGGAAGTCTAGCTTCACAAAATTCACGTTTAAAGTACGTTGAAATGTGAGAAACCAGGCACAAACACAAACCCAAACCCTAAGTAATTAAAAAGATCATGTCTAACATATTGATTTATAGGAATATGTTTTATAGGCAAATTCTTATTGACTCTGAAAGTTGGTTTGATAATAGTACCTCGTAGACAAAATTCTTTCAAAATTTAGTTTCATTTTCAAATAAATTAATACAAAATATGACATGACATTTAATAATTGAATGATTGGTACATGTCCAACCAAACTTCAAAGGTACCATTTTATACATTTCTTTTAAAGATTCAAGCATATTGACCTATAAAAAAAACTTGAGTTTATAAATTTATGAAGTGATAGATTTTAAAAGCTTTATCATGCAGCAATTTTGCCCTCTTTAACCTATTAGTACTTTAGTTTACTTTGAGATATGGATCAAATGACGGATCTTTATTAAACAAGTACCAGATGCACTTGATGTCAGATGAATTGCACTTGAGGTACCAAATGTATTCAACTTTTCATGCCAAGTAACATAACTTGAGGTACCAAATGCATTCAATGTTGAAGAGAGTCATAAATTCTGCGAATTAATTTTGATGGTGCATACTGCATAATCTGAACATTTGAGCAAATATTCGATGATAAATTATTTTTTATATAATTTTTTTTTATTAAAATAATTATGGGTCATCGTTTCTGGATCATCTTAGTTCCAACAACTGTGTTTGTTTTGTTCTTGTATAAGGGTTTTAGTACTTAATGTACATTGATTTATATTGGATGTCCACTTAGATATGGGTTTGAGACCTTATTTGCTTTCGTGTTTTGGTGCTAGATTTTCGAAGACTAATTAGCTATATAGGAATCTTACATTTTCTTGTTTGTTTGTTTGTTTTTTTTCGTCAAGTAGTTTAATGGTTAAAAATTCATTTTTTTTAAGTGAATAGATCAGAAATCCAAAATTTGAACATCAACATTTGTATCGGGAAATGATGTATCTCGCGAAAGGATATCTAGTGAATTGATCTCGACGTGTATTCCATTCACTTCCACTTTTTTATTGACTCCCATTTTTTCAACCCAACTCCCATGAATTCCGCTTGCCTTGGTTTTCTATTGGTCCATTCAATTTCGCTATGCCCTCGGGACGTTTTCTTTCGTTTAATATAATATTGTTGTTGTATATATTATGCAATCTTTCTATCAACTGAATCGTACGAGGACATTTTCATGTTTGTTTTAAGTTTTAACATTTATGCGGGTTTTGATTTTAGTTTATTTGAAGAAAAAAATCTACACTCCACAACTTTAATCCATCGTATTTAATCTTTTGGGTCTCCATGTCGACAAAATCTGATGACTGGACTTAGCCATGTGGGTTAGTGAAGTTGACATGGCAAAATTTTGCTTACTCATTACATTTATTATCTTTTAATAATCAAAATCGTAACATAAATAAAAAGGGATATGGATTAAATTTGAAATGGAAAATACAATGAAATCTTCTTCATCCATTCAAAATAATATTTGTATCTTCAAATCAACTTTGCATACATCCTTCTTCAACCTAAAAAAAATCATCTCTTTAAATTCTCCATTCTCTTCCTAATTTTTCACCTTAAATTACAATGTCTGCAAAATATTTCCTTATACTTAAGTTTTAACCATATTGATATGAAATTTTGAGGGGGAAAAAAGAAACAGATGGCAAGAACTGTGGGAAGTGGGGCTTCTTCATGGACTATAATGGCTCAATGATTGATTGAAATACAGAAATCAAAGGCATATTGCAAGACAGTGATGTCAAAACAATCTGTCCATTAAGTTGATTATTGTAGTTGTTTAATTCCAACAAGAAGAAGTCAAATAACAGAATCATGTCGGTCTTATTATGTCTCTTTAGCTTGATTTCATGCATGTTATGTTTCTTGTAGTTTTGTGGAATAGAACTATATGCTGTTGGTATAGTAGGAATAACGCCAAATACTAGCAACATTTTAGACCATCCCCATCTTTCTTTTTAAAAGGAATGACTCCATTATTTTTATTTTTTTTAATGTGATGAATCTCCTGATTGGTATACATATGGTAAGTTTAAGTTATAAAGTTATTATATCGTAAGTTTTCTGTTTGTAACTTGCCCAAAAGATGAAACCTCTTTAGAGACTATTAACTTTAATTCGATGTTACTATAGAGGGATAAAAGAGAAAAGTAAAAGTGCATCCTTGTCCTTCTATTCATAAACAAAAATAAACTTCAACGCAATTAGACCAATTATGGAATAACTTGCATGGAACCCAAGTGCGTTTAGATAAGATGACACATGTTTCTTCTAGCTTAATCAAAGTCTTGAGTTCGAATTCAGTTTTAGGTATGCAACAACGTTAAAACTCTTAGAGAGAGTTTACCGTCCATTTGAGTCTCACAAAGCTCAAGGGATTAATCTTTACAGTTGCACACGCGAATGATACCTAGTTTACACCAAAAAGAAATATAACTTTGTGTATCTTTGTGTATCCTACTCCAAGTAGACTGTGACCAGAATATGGTACATTGGCATCTCAATTAACTCTGACACAAGTAACTCCTCACTTTTTAATAATTCAACTTGGGATGGGATCCTGTATATTCCTTCCAAGTAGTGAAATCCACTCATTTTGCCAAGAAAGCCCCACATTCAAGATTCACATTTCAAGTGAGCAAGATTCATATCATGTCAAACAAAAACCACACTACTTTCTAGTTTCTACTACCTCCATGGCTTTTTATTAACACTCTTTGAGAGTGCAGAGGGTATTTATACAAAGGGACGGAAGAAGTATTATTTATTTACACCCGCTTTGAAACAATTTTTCTCCATCTATCTATTAAACAAAAGTGGATTCAGAAAAACATTAGCATCTAGATATATCATCCATGGACCGTGGAGCACAAGTTTATTAAGCAAGCATATTTATAATCATAATCATAGCAGTAATTGCCCTTAATCAGTGACAGCTCTAGGTAGCTAGCTATTAATACTCTAATATCATTCTTATATACACATGTAAGGGTGTACGTGGGTGGGTTTGACCAAACCCAAAACCAAACCAAATAGGATATTTCAGTTTGGGTGAAGTAAAATAACCACCCGTTATACTATTGGGTGGGTTTGGACAAACCCACTAATTTTTGGGTTGGGTTGGATTGAGTAATGGGTTACCCAATTTATTTTTCTATTTTTTTAATACTAAATGACTAAATGATAAATCCTCGTAATTTTGTTTTAAAATAGTACTCTACTTTTTAATTTTCTTAAAAAAATGTTTAACTTATTTTACTATAATTTTAATTTTATGCATCATAGAATATTAAATAATAAACTCCATCATAAAATAATTGCAACAGACTAAAGTTGCATGACAAAAAATTGCATTAGTATCAAAATAACCAAAAAGTGCAACATATTAATTTGTAACTCCAGTATGTTTTGATTTTCAATATATAGGGTACAATGTGTATGTTTTGGAAATATAATTTTCTTCTACCCTCTGAAAATAAAGATAACAAATATTAACATTATTGCGTAAGTGTGTTTTTTGGGTTTGAGTCTGGTTTTACCCGAAACCCATTTAATTTTATGGCTTTTCCATTTTTAGAAACCATAACCACCCAATTACCCAACTCAACCCATTTTTTGTGGGGTTTTTAGATGGGTTTGATCAGGTTTTCTGGGTTGACCCAACCCATGAACACCCTTATACACATGTTTATGAAGGATTGTTTGTATAAACAATAAATAGTTTTGAGTGATAAATAAATTTTAAATTTATAATTTACTTTTTTATTGATTCAGTCACCCACTTACTTTCTCCCTCTCTTCATTAGCATAGTTGACAAAAAAAAGTAGTTAATTCAACATTGAAATTTAAACACAATGGATAAATATAAACAGATTTTTTTAAAAATTACTAACAATTAAATAGAAATGGAAGGAGGAGTACATCAAAAGATCCAACACGCTGCTTTGGTTCGCTTATGAGAAAATAAAATTGAATGGAATATTGCACGAAGTTAACAATAAGGTATATTTCTTAGAAGCATCTCCAAGGCACTGCCCTTGACTTTGCTTCGAAGAAATGCTATATAGAAAAGTTGAATTAGGCTCATCATGCACATGTAGTTTTTATACAAATGCTGGTCGGTAGAGGGATGCATACTTTTTTTAACAAATAATAAGTATAAAGACTGAAGTTGTGGTAATCACAACTCAGTTTCTCTGCTTCAGCTTAATATTAACTAGCTAGCTCAGTTGTTTTAGGTTAAGATGTCAATCCTTTACCATGTATTTGTTTTTCAATTTCAACAACACTATATCATAGTTCTTAAAACCCATTATCAACGTTTAACTGTATATTTTCCCTAAAAAAAAGTTTAATGTATATTTAGTTTGCATATGTTGGGTTTGGTTCGTGACTTGGAGTGACTACTATGACTGTGGATCAAGAGTATTACAAGTTTAGCTGCATGAATTAAGCTTTGATTTTTTTTTTCTTTCAAAAAACGTTTTGAATTCTTGTATCTTGTATTCATTTATATTTGTGATCATGGAAGAACATCTCCTAGTTAATAATTAAACTAGCTGAATAAAACTTGTATTCATTTATAATTGCACGAAGTTAACAATAATGTTATATAAAACACAAGGATATCTCTCATTAATTCACCAAGTACGACACTGAACAAGTACATAAAACAAGCCGCAGCTATTTAACATACTTAGGGTAAAAAAAAAAACCATAACAGCATGCACAGGGCTGTTAGTAAAGGACACTAGGACAGTATCTCTCAAGATGGGTGGAAATTTTCACAATGATAAGATTAAAAAAATAAATCAGACACAATATTGTCAAATTAATACAGGCATC
>Ga0315913_1004171_pt1 | contig 17466 bp, 10 predicted proteins | sample MpolsnodulesMG_FD_207736 | JGI IMG/M metagenome (GOLD analysis project Ga0315913, IMG submission 207736) | Medicago polymorpha root nodule microbial communities from Los Angeles, California, United States - small nodules | ecosystem: Host-associated > Plants > Roots > Nodule | place: USA... | reverse complement strand
CATATATAAATTCAAATGATGAAAGTGATCATAGGGAGATTCAAATCTGTAACACTACCTGTGATAATTGCGGTAAGGTTGCTAGCATCAATTCCTTCAGTAACCTGCTCTGCAGTTGAAGCTGATCCAAACCCACTTGGACCAGCCATCCCTGTTATCAACGATATTACACCCACCATTGTTCAAAGTTAGCCCTAAAATATGGCAGCCTTTCCTTTCTGAGTTATGACACACAGAGTATATACCACTATATATGAATAAGAATATATATAGTATGTTTGAGAAATTAGAAAGAAAACAGAAAAGGTTGGAATAGGATAGATTTGAGGTGGGGGCGTAGGAAGGTATAAGCGGTAGAATATATGGGACCAAGTACTTGATTTTGGTAAGTAAGGAAAGGAAGATAACATAAATGTAACTTGATTGAGGTAAGTATAATGAAAGGTAAAACATAAATTTTAGCTGTTTTGGGAGGTTGAGCTATTGAAGGTTGCCAGGTTGTAAATTTCCTTTAGCTCCAATTTGGATCATGTACATTTAATGCGCAACCCATACATTGAATTAATTTCATTATTATCCAAAATTAGACTTCGCAAAAAGATGAAATATTTAAAATGATTTTTTATAAGAAGCTATTTAAATCAAATTCTTATTCAAAGTTGTTATTTTTAAAAAATATATATTTTTAAAAAGTTATAGCAAAAAGATGAAACACTTTAAAAATCATTTTTTTTTAAAAAAGTTTTAAGAAATGGGTCCTAAATGCGGCTACCAATCCTGACCAAAATTCAACCCTTAGTTTACAACATTGTGGAAATCTAACCCTTTATTTATACCTAACCTCCGATGGTCATACTTTTTATTTTTATTATAAAAAATGTTTTATTTATAATTGTATTTTGTTCACAACAGTGGACATGTAGAAATGTATAGGAGGAAGAAGAACCAAGGAGAAGATAACTTGTTTATGGAACAAGAGTTTTTTAAGGATAGAATAAAGTTATATAATAATCATATTATCTAGAACCTCGACTCAAGCTCTCACAATGTACTGATAAGGAGCATCGAGAGTTTAAGAAACAAAAAAAATGTTTAATAGAATGCGTCTTTGTGAATAAATCATCAATCTGCAAGGCGGAATAGACATATTGTAGTGTTATTGTTCCTTGCTGAAGATGATGACGAGTCAAGTGATAATCAATCTCAATGTGTTTGGTGCGTTCATGAATGTCCGAAGCAATTTAAGTAACAATCTTGTTGTCGAAGTGCATTAGAGTTGGTTCAAAAAGAGACGCAAGAGATAATACAATCTCTCATTTTGTTCCAAAAGATACAATAGTCTCTGAGAAAGATACATAAGTTTGTGGTAGACTTACGATATGTCGGATCATCCTCCCAATCAGCCTCAAAATAAGCATGTGACTCCAATGAAGAGGGTGAAGGAAAGAGAATGCTCTAAAATTGGATGTCCCAAAGATAACGAAAGATGTGAAGAACAAAATGTATTATAGTGAAGAAATAACAAATTTAGTGCAACATGTATGACAAACAATATCGGATATGGTAATCGTATGATATGCCAACTTTTCAACCAAAGTGTGATGCAAATTGAGATATGGTAGAAGAACAACGTCAAAGGGATTATACTTCACATTCAACTCAAGTAAACTATTTGTTGCTTCAGTATCAGAAAACCGAGCATGTTCAATAATGTTAGCAATGTACTTAAATTGAGATAAAAGATAACCTCGAAAAGAGTATGATATCTAATTCAATGATGTTTACTGGTCATTGAAGTCTGAACATTATGGTGGGCATCCTCGTCGTGTTTGATCCTAGACTTCTAAATTTATGGTGGACATCGAAGTCAAGATTTCTCACATTGAAGTCACGCTATTTTTTAAGGTTCTTAGAAGCTCGGGGGCATCAAAGCCAAACATTAATAAATAAAAAATTAGAAATTATACTTGTACAACCATTTTGTGATAACTTTTGAATAATTTTCTCTATTATTCTCACATTGTTTTCTTACTCTCTCATATTTTTTTCTTTCACCAATAAAAAGAATGTTGTCCTAAAAAAAATTATTTAATCATATTTATCACCCTATTGTTGTTCTTCAATTTTTATTTTGTGAAACATAAAAAGGAACTACAATAGCAGGTGGATACTGCAACATAAATCCAAGGGCACGATGAAATCAACAATAAATAAATTATGGGAATAATTTGTTCAACAACGGGTCCATAGCTCAGTGGTAGAGCATTTGACTGCAGATCAAGAGGTCACCGGTTCGAACCCGGTTGGGCCCTTTTTTATTTATTTTCTTCTTCTTATTTTGTCCTGTCTCTCCAAAAAAAAATTTAGTTCATCTAATTGACGATTAGCGATCATACAGAACCTAATCAACACATTTGACAATTAATGATAGGCCAACTGAATCTTGGTGGCTTGACAGAGTAGTTGATTGATACTAAGTAGGAAGTACTTGTGTGCCCACTGCCCACCAGACAAATAGTTCACCAACTAAATTTCCCATAAACCATAACTTCATATTTTGGCTATGTCTTTTCATATGAGTAAGTATATATACTCGTTGTCAATTTCCTTTCAACTAACAAATGCAGTTGTGAGTCTTCTCCACCTCCTTTACACGACATTGTCCCATGAGGCATTCAAATAAGGGTTATATTAACAAATGTTTTAAATGTTTTTTTCAAGTTTTTTATTATAATTGATTTTATTTTGAAAATGTATGTATACCTTTCATCGTCTTTTAAATCCTCCCTAATTTTATATCAAAGTATATTTCAAAGCAAAGCAACATCCTTAATTCATGTATATTTCTTTTAAATATCGTTTTCAAGTCATTTCTTTTTAAGCAGTATAATTTACATTTTGAGTCATTTACCCCTTTCGTCTTTTAAATTCAAGTCAATTTACCTCAAAGATTCTACATTTCATTGCCATTTCAATTCAAGTTACTTAATTCCACAACAATTTTGATCAAAACCTTTTCGTAGCCAATTTTAATCTTAAAACTTAGATTTAATTTAGAGACATTTTTGACGTCAACCCTCAATTCCCGAATCTACATATTGATTTGTTCAGACTCCCGTGATCACACTAATTAAACATTTATTTTTATTTTGGACTTTAAGTTTACTTTTTTTGGACTTAAATTAAACTTAAAAATGGCTCATAGTTTTATGACCTTTTTTTATCAATGCTAACATGTCTACATAAACTAAACTTAAAAAACAAGGGCCGTAGTTTTATTATTGGAAAATGCTAACTTCTATCCCTATGTTAAATATTAAGAAATTTAAAGTAGAAATTTTGTCTAGAAAATTATGCCAATTTGATTTTCTAGAGATTGAAAATTAATATTTTGTAATAAATATTTACATTTATAAAATCATTAACATGTGTCATAAGGACACAAGTTAACATGACCCATTTTAGTTGTTTAGCCAATGCCCCTAAGCTATGATTAACATCCTCCTTAATTTTATTATACTCATTTTCAAACAAATAGTCCAAATACATTCTCACTTACTACTTCGATCTTTAATATAAAAGAAATTTCTATGAATAAGTATTCGATCTATTATTAGAGACTATGCACATCATTTATCAGAATAGATTTAAAAAATATTTTTTCCTTACAACGGAGATCTTCGGTCTATTATTAGAGACTATACACATCATTTATATGAATAAATTTAAAAAATATTTTTTCCTTACAACGGAGATCGATAGAGTATTTATTTATTTATCTAGGAAAAAAGAGTATTTTTCTTGTTCATTATGATAATTTATTCGAACTTTCAATTAGTTTAAGTCAAACTAGATTGAGTTTGTTATATATCAACACTTCTTTAGCTCTTGGCTATATTGTCTTGGCTAATGATTAATTGATAAATAGTCGTTTGGATTGTCGTTTGATCCTCAAATATGTAATAAGTAAAAACAATAATCTTTTAATGTATCAAAATTATTATATAGTATTTGATTATACACTTTATTAATCAAAATAGTTTCTAATAATAAAATGCTTCATTAATACTGTCATATTAGTTTTTCAATATACTCACCGTTAATCTTTAATTATCTATAAAAAATTATGAAAATTTAATATTTTAAAAAGTATTTATCTAGAAGAATCCAACGACATATTATATAATATTATTTATCTTTGTTATCTTTTAAAAATTAAAAAAATGAGAGAACAAAAAAAAACAAAACTAGGAGCATAGAGGATCCAAGTCAGCAAGCAATAACTCCCTTTCATTCTAATTTCTAACGGTGTCGGTGATTCATTCACCTCTCTTTCCCATTCCCTAAACACAAAAACTCATTCCCATTTTTTCTTCAATCAATTACTCATTTAAAACCAAATCCACCGCATCATGGCGGCGTCACGGCGGCTCCGTGAACTTCAATCCGAACCTTCAAACAAGATCTGCGTCGACTGTTCCCAAAAGAATCCACAATGGGCCTCCGTCTCTTACGGCGTTTTCATGTGTCTCGAATGCTCCGGCAAACACCGTGGCCTCGGCGTTCACATCTCCTTCGTCCGATCCGTTACAATGGATTCATGGTCCGATCTCCAGATCAAGAAAATGGAAGCCGGTGGTAACCGCAACCTCAACACGTTCCTTTCTCAATACGGAATCTCTAAGGAAACTGATATCATCACCAAGTATAATTCAAACGCTGCTTCGATCTACCGCGATCGTATTCAAGCGATCGCGGAAGGTCGTTCATGGCGTGATCCACCTGTTGTTAAGGAGAATGCTAGTACTCGTGCTGGAAAAGGGAAGCCTCCTCTGGCTGCTGCGTCGAATGGTGGTGGTTGGGATGATAATTGGGATAATGATGATGGTTATGGTTATGGATCGCGTGGTGGTGGTGATATTAGGAGGAATCAGAGTACTGGTGATGTAATTGGGTTTGTTGGAAGTGGTGTTACGCCCTCGTCGAGGTCGAAATCGACGGAGGATATTTACACGAGGACACAATTAGAGGCTTCTGCTGCGAATAAGGAAGGTTTTTTCGCGAAGAAGATGGCGGAGAATGAATCCAGACCGGAGGGGCTTCCTCCTTCGCAGGGTGGGAAGTATGTTGGATTTGGATCTAGTCCTGGGCCTGCTCAGAGAATTTCTCCTCAGAATGATTATTTGTCTGTTGTTTCTGAGGTTATAATTTGAATCCTGTTTTGTTTTTGTGTTTTATGGGAAATGGTTTGTTTTTTGTTGAGATATGTTTCTGTGTTTTGTTTGTTTTTAGGGAATTGGTAAATTGTCGATGGTTGCTCAATCTGCTACTAAAGAGATCACTGCCAAGGTAATTTGCATAATTAATGTATTCTTTGTGAATTGCGATCCTATTTTTTCTATAAAAACTGTTATATATGTTGTGTTTTTTGTTTAGTTTGTCTCTAATTTGAATTTATACATAATTGTATACCCCCTCCAGATCCCGTGGAAGGGGCCTTGGTAATGTTGAGTTTGGTCGGTAGGTAAGTAAAGTCTGATGGATGAATACGTTCGAATGGTTCTGTTAGAGATTGAACTCGGGTAATCCCGATCGGTTCGCCCTGAACAGAGATTGAACTCGGGTAATCCCGATCGGTTCTCCCTGAACTGAAGCCCATTAATAACGCTAGAGCAACACATATTTTGGATATATTTTACCTTGCAGCATTTTGCTGTTAATGTTAAGGTCTATTACAGTTTAACATAGTTTAGCTTTGAAGAAAGTCCCTCTATTATTTCTGTATTGTTCAACTAATTGTTGTACGAAGTGTGTCATGCGTCAATAAATTATTTAATGGAATGTAATTTCTATGCCCCCTTCAAGTTTTTTTTTGATTTTGAGGATAGAGAACAATGAGGAACAAAGGCTGTACTGATTACTGTCTCAGTTATATTTAAGGAGAGCATAAACCAATTCCCAAACTCTTTAAGGTGGATATTTTTGCAAGTCATGGCAATCTTTTCTGTAATTGAATTTTAATGTTTATGTTCGGTAACATATTTTGTAACATGTTTTAAGCTGTTAGATTAAATTATGTTAGCATGTTGAGAAAGGACCTGCAGCATGCTTCTGAAAGTTGAATACATATTTTATTAAAAACATGATTTTATTCTTATATTTACGCATATATGAAATTAAATCCTTTCCAGTTGTCACCTTCTGAAACATGATTTTATTCTTATATTTACGCATATATGACTGAAAAGCAAGGATAGATTTGTCGCTAAAATACAAAATTTCCACAAATTCCCACCATTTTTACTGTTGAGCAGCTTTTGTTTGAAAGTTATTACTATCTATATTTGCTGTTTTGACTCAGTTTATAGTTGCACCGTGTTTTAGATTTGAAAATGGAAAACTGTGTTGCCTAATATGATTTGTCTGCTACTTGCAACCGCCATGGCTGCAGTTGCACCGTGTTTTAGATTTGAAAATGGAAAACTGTGTTGCCTAATATTTGTCTGCTAGTCTGGTCAATAGCTGTGTTTTGGCTATTTGATGCCTGCTGCCGCTTTGGTTCTAGTAAATTTAGCACCATAATTAGAGCCTTGCTTGATGTGAACTAGGGATGAAATTTGTGGTGATAACTAAGATTTGACTGAATGGAAATTGGACTTGAGGAATGTATGTGGAATGCTCAGGTCTGTGATTGGGTGTTAGATTTGCTAAATGTTAATTAGATGTGCGTTGTTGGAAATAATAAATAGCACTTTCTGCCTTGCCATTTAGCTTCCTGAAATCTTATTTTGTTGAGGGTTTTCACTTCTCACACTATCATTCGACGTTATTTTTGTTCAGAGATGGAATAAGAAAATTTAGAGCTTTTAGGCATAGGAATTGGGCATATTTTGAAATCTCATTATATCGTATTTCTCCATTCATATGGAATTTCAATGCTTATCACACTTCTTCTAGCAGTTATTCTTTGCCTGATTGACTATATTTTTCCTTTCAGGTAAAGGACGGTGGTTATGATCACAAGGTCAATGAAACTGTCAATATTGTCACTCAGAAGACATCGGAGATTGGACAAAGGACATGGGGTATAATGAAAGGGGTCATGGCGTTGGCCTCTCAAAAGGTTGAGGAGTTCACCAAAGATTACCCGAATGGGAATTCTGATAACTGGCCACGAAATGAAAATGATAGACATGATTTCAATCAAGAGAATAAAGGCTGGAATTCTTCTACTTCTACCAGAGAAGGACAACCTTCATCAGGTGGACAAACTAATACCTATCACTCAAACTCTTGGGATGATTGGGACAACCAAGATACAAGGAAGGAAGTACCAGCTAAAGGATCAGCTCCTCATAATAATGATGATTGGGCTGGCTGGGATGATGCCAAAGATGATGATGATGAATTTGATGATAAATCTTTTGGTCATAATGGGACGTCAGGTTCTGGCTGGACAGGAGGAGGCTTTCACTAAGGTTTGTAAACTATGCAATGCGGAACTTAGACAAAAGAAAAAGAAATAATAATAAAAACAACATTTTGTCCAACGGGTTGGACATGGAAATCATACTATCCGTGCCCATGGATATCAATTTACATCCCTAAATCCAATCTAATTACTTTTCTTATTTGACCATCAGGACAGTTTAGTTTTAATTTAACAGTCAAATTTGATTCAATTAATCCAATCTTAAGTAGTTTGAATTAATTCGTATTTTAACAGGTCATAGTTTGTTTCATATACATAACTGAAATAGAATCTACATAATGATACTATTCGATGTCACAAATTAACTTGTTTAGTTTACATATTCGTTCATAAAGAATATGTAAAAGAGATGATGTAGGATAAAATATTATTACAAACAACAAAAAAATACAAGATAAAGGAATACGTAAGACACAAAAACACGTTTAGAACTAATCCTGAACTAATAAACTTATAAATACATTCATATTATATGTAATTTAGGGAATACTGTTACGGAAAAATCAAACTGGTTAGCTAGTTTCATGCCCAAAAGCAGGTCCATTGATTTTTCCATGTTGTCTTCTTTTAGTTATCGTGTTTTATTTTGATTTTTAATTTTGTTCTACCTCTCATTTTTAGTACCCAACTTTCTGCTAAATCGTGTCTTGATATTATTCTTGAATCAGGGTTGGCCCTACCTTTTTTCAGTGTCAAATTTTTGTCGGAATTGACAAAAATATGGTTTCAGATTGGTGGCATACATGTCAAGCAGGGTTGGCATTTCACATGAAGAACGTGACCAGACTGTCAACTATAGTTTTGTTAGCCACTAGTAAAATCAGCCTCCATATGTGCAGGAAGAATTGATTCTTTGAGGTTTTTGTATTTGTCTGTAAGTCTTTTTTTAATCGTTCCCCATTCTTCCTTCCCTAATGTAATATTTTTTTGCTGTCATTTTTTGGGATCTTCTGTATGGTTGGAAACAAAGATTTCCATTAAAAGTTTCAAAGCAAAGGGGCACATTGCCCAATTTTACTATTACCGGACGTGTGATGAAACATTATTGTGACATGAAAATTAATGATTGTTTTGAATCTACAGCTTTGCCTTATTTGTAGTTTTTGGTGCTCTGTATATTAAACACATGTTTCTTGCATCCTTATTTCCCATAATTTGTTGTTGTCTTTCGTGTCAATCGCTATTCACTGTCATGGGTAGCAAGATTCAATTTTGTGGCATTTGTCTAAAGCTGAACCATTGAGACAGACCTAAAATATTTCCATCACACCATTTCCCTTTTAATTTATGATAAGAAAAAAGGTACAAGATAAAGATTGGTCTGCAGTTAATGTCATTTGAACTACTTATTTATAAATAGATATACTTAATTATAGATTTCACTCGTAGGCTATGAAGCACAGATACAGACACCTGACACGACACTGACACGCCGACACAGTTAATAATTTGAAAAAAATCACATAATTCAGTGTAATTACAAGTGTTGGTGTCGGACGCGACATGTGTCCGACACCGAGACACGCCTAATCCGAGGAGTATCTGTGCTTCATAGCCCGTAGGTATGATGGTTTTGTACGTAACAACTGAATGTTATAGTTTATCTTATTGGCTTTACATATGCTCTGCTAAACTACTACGTTCTTTGATACCCTTGGGTGAATGAGCTCTCTATGGATGGCTTTGGTTGCTGTCTTTTGTTTATTTCGACTTCAGCAAGAGTTTCTTCTTATAGGTGGACCTTGCGGCATCACTTTGCATGTATTGAAGTATTAAACACAGTAGTCGATAGATTCATGAAATCACAAAATACAATACCCAATATTGGGATTTATTTATTTTACATAATTTTATTTTAACCGGATACAAATTTAATATATAATATTACACGGATGATTCTGGGATGGTATTGATCACAATACTCATTGCCCTTGATGTTCTTAGACTTGTTTCACTTGAATTTATCAAGTGTCGGTCTTGTATAACGAGCACTGAACTAGTAATGCCCTGAGCTGAAGAAGTTAACAGGTCTCCAATAGGTCCCAACTCAGCATGCTCTAGATGAGAATCCTTTATGTCAATCATCCCGGTTGAATCAAGAAGCTGATGTCCCTTCCCCACAATTACAAGTTCGTACTCTTTAACTCTACCAATTGCTAACACCTCATTTGCTATGTTGACAGTGTTATTTTCAATATACTCCACTGCTCCAAGCCATTTAGTTTTGAATTCATTTAGTGCCACTTCATCCAACTCCTGCTAATGACATTCAAATTTATGAGAATTGTTGTTTGCATTCAATTATAGCCATTCATATCATATCATAGTTTCTAGTTTTTGACGGAAGTATCAAGTTTAAAACTAAAAATGAAAATACCTTCTCATTTTCTATATTGTTAGCGGACGCTGATGTTGATGTGTTGTAGCTCTGTTCTTGATCCCTGAAAGTACCTTCTTTTTGCAAATTGAATCTCACAACAGACAATCTAATTGCTGGATGTTCTGCCATTCTGCTTCCCAACTCTAAAACCTTTCTATCATCTGGTCCTCCAACGAAAATTAAGCACACTTTTTTCCCTGGAGTAGCACTGGTTTCGACCCTTTGTTCATGCCTTCTTCCAACACCACGATTAACAAGTACTGCAACAGAGCATGGTGCACTCTGAAGTACCCTTTGATTAACTTCCCTCCATCTTTGCCCTATGTCTTCTATTGTCTCTTCATCTTCCCCTCTCCACCTTTTATGAAAAGGCAATATGATCATTGCCACACCTTTCTCTTCTGCAATATGACATATGTCTTCGTGGATTGTAGACAATGATGAAATGGATGTTAAATGATGCACTTTAACCTGACCCACTTGACCACAAGCATGGAATGCTTCCTGCATAGTTCCTTTTTGAAACCGATTGATAAATGGAAACCCGCTCTTTCTGCTGCTTCGAACCATCAAGATGGAGGATGAGCTATCTGTGAGTTCAGTAAGTTGCATCACGTAAAGTTTGATCTTACTAGACTTGTTGGTTGCTCTAACCGATTCAATGAAGTTGATTAGTGAAGGAATGTTTCCAGTTCCGTGGATGCAAGCGAGAATGCGAAGCTTCTCTTGTGTGTCTGTCAGAGGTGGAGGGTTTCCGAATCGTCGCTGATGAGAGGGTTTGTATATGGCCACCACTGCCGGAGTTGTAATGAAGGTAGTGAAGATAGCCATGAGAACTAGGATGGTGAACATCTCGTCGTTAAGTACCTGCTTATCCATTTAGTAGTGCAGTTAAACAAAATCGTTTATGATTACAGGGTAGAGAAACCAAGTAAATGATTTTCAGTCTTCATTTCTTTTTTGAAGAAGCAGTCTTCATTTCTTGATTGGTGGGTAAATAAAAAAGAGAAAATTGGTGAATTTAAAATTGTCTGATATGATTTCACCCAAAAAAATCATATGATATGATTGTTCATTTGATTTTTAGTGTCAGTCAATATAAATATTCCTAAATAAACTGAAACATTAATATTCCAAAACAGATCAAAAGGGAAAAGATCTAATTGAGTTGTAAAGCATATCATTTACTTAAATCATAAAATGAGGCACCAATTAGACTACGTGGATATTGGAAAATTGCCTTTTAGCTCCATTGACAGGATTCTGATTCACCAATTGCCTTTATGCTTCACGCATTGATTCTCATTTTTACATAATGAGTAAGTTCATAATTTACTTTTCTAAAAAGGTCTCGTTAACGAGTGCCCCGTGACACTCTTTAAGCATTTCAAATTTAGAAATTGTTCTTTAAAAAAGTTAAATGATTCAATTTTCAATACATTAAATTCACATATTTTTTTATTAAAAGTTACTATTTAAGATCCTTAACAATTGCCACAAGGACACTCGTCAACATTTCTCTTAAATAAATAAGATGCGATTATAGTATCTAACTTTTTTAAAACAAACCGAACACCATGTACTCTAATGCTTTAATATTTTAGTGTATAAAACAAATCTAAATGCTAGGGGGTTAGTGGGATCAACCTCAACATGATGACATGTCTTGTTCTTGCCCAATTTAACTCGTAAAACATTATGTTTCATTAGCTCTTAGGACAAGTAGAGCATAAAATTGGCTTTTGAAATTTTGGGACATATTAGAGTCAAGTAATGTGATTTGAAAACTGAACAAGGGATAGGTTGAGACGAGATATGTTTCTCCCCAAAGAATTAAACTACATCGGAAAAATAATGGCTTAATTGCACTTTTGGCCCCCTATGTTTTAAGAAGTTGTGATTTGGCCCCCTAACTAATTAAAATACAAAACAGCCCTCTATGTATTGGATCTTTGACAGTTTTGACCCCCTAGACCAATTTTGACTCGGTCAACGCTGACGTGGCACTTCAAAGCAATGCACACGTGGCGGATTTGAAGTGTCACGTCAGCGTTGACCGAGTCAAAATTGGTCTAGGGGGCCAAAACTGCTAAAGATCCAATACATAGGGGGCTGTTTTGTATTTTAATTAGTTAGGGGGCCAAAATCGCAACTTCTTGAAACATAGGGGGCCAAAAGTGCAATTAAGCCAAAAATAAAAGTTAAATTGCAAGTAGTAAGTGAGAAAAAAAGAAGCAAATACTTTTACCTTCTTTTCTTTGCCAATATTGAGAACAATAAGCTCAACCAACCCTTTAGTATTCATCAAAACTCCAAGGGTCAATGATTCCCTAACAGGCATAGTACACATAACCGCCACAACAAAAGTACCTAAAATCTTCCCAACACATGCCGTCACTATAACAAGCAAAAGAATTCCCCATTCAACCACACCTTGTAATTTACCAACATCGGTTTTCAACCCACTTGATGCAAAATACAAAGGAAGCATCAAAGTACACACAAAATCTTCAATCCTTTTAGTAATTCTACTTGCAAATTCACCCCCTCTTGGTATTGTTAACCCAAAAACAAATGCCCCAAAAATTGAATGTATCCCTATCAAATCCGTCATGAATCCCGACAACATAACACCAGCTAGTGTCAAACATATAAACATTTCATCCAACACTTCGTTTTCCCGTGAACAACGGAGCGAAATACGCTCCATCAAAGGTCTAATCACAAACAACATAAACACAACAAAAGCCACACCGGAGAGTAGTACTGAGATGGATGTCAAGACACCATTTCTATGTTCTCCACCACTGGCTAAAGCAATGGCCAGTGCTAACAAAACCCATGCAGCAACGTCGTTAAAAGCAGCTGCGGCCATGGCGGTTTCTCCTACGTGTGTCGTTAACAATTTAAGCTCTGCCAAGATGCGTGCGAGTACAGGGAAAGCAGTGATGGAGAGAGATACACCTAAGAATATGAAGAGTTGAAAGTAACTGACTTTGTGGGTTTCAGAGTTGAAATGGATGGCTTTTTGGAGAAGGAAGGTTACTCCGATGGCGAAGAGGAATGGGAGGGATATTCCGGCAACAGCGATGTTGAAAGCTCGCTTACCACTGCGGTTAATGGTGCGGAGGTCGAGCTCAAGACCTACGAGGAAGAGATAGAAGAGAAGGCCAATGCTGGCTACTGATTCAAGTATGGGAGTGCTCCATGATGGGAATATTGTGTGCATGAAAATTTTGTTGCGTCCAATACCAGAAGGTCCTAGCAAAATTCCTCCCTGAATCACATGTAATCATAATTCTTATAGACGTTATGCTAACTCTATGCAATTCATAATTATTTTGAAACATTTGGTGTTGTACAGAATCAGATCAAATCTTTTAGCTAAAACTACATCCCATCCCACAGTCTTTAATTGTTTAATTTTACCACATAGGTTACTTTTCACTCACATTTTACAAACATACATACATGTGTCCATTATGTTATTTACGTGATATAAATGAAGTTGACCACATTTGTTACTGGTATTCATTTCTCATCTCTTACCTTTTACACGTCTATTCATATTCTCTCTCACACAATATTTGTCCCAAATCTTTTAAAATAAGTTTGAAATTAAGAATGATACATGTACACCTGATTTTCGCAACTTTCATTCAACACCTTATGGATTCTCTCCTTTCAATCATCTTGATAAGTCCTTTTTTTTAAATCTCTTTTTTACCTTTGAATTCTCAATTCTCCTCCTGCGTTGTGAAGACATAACCCCCTCTATATGTCTCATAAAAAACATTCTCTCTCTCTCTCTCTAAAAAAAGAAATTTACATTATCCAATAAAAACATCTTGATAAGTCCTTTAGGGATTTGCCAATTCTAAAGTGAGTAGCCAGTAAAATATGAGAAAATTAATGGTTATGTTATAACCACACATAATTTGTTATGCATGTGCATATAATATCAACCATTGATTCGTTTATCACTTATTGATATCACCCACTTTATTCTCTCTAAAGTAAGTTGTTCACTTTTGAAAAGTCTAGTTGGGGATCCAATTTCAAAATATGGTAACTAAGATGTACTAGCTGTACACATTGGATGTCTAAAGTGTTAAAATAAGAAGAATTAATGAGAAATAATACTTATAAAATACTTATAAATTTGACATAGTTTCAAAAAATAAAGATCAAAATAATACATACAATTTTGGGGACCAATGACATACATATTTTGGAGGCAAAATATACTTTAACTCTTTCAAAATTTAACAATAAAGTACTTGATTTTTTTTTGTGAGGGGGTACGTCAAATTCTTAAATATAAGTTTAATATCAAATGTATTAATGTGTCCCCAAAATTGTATTAAAATTATTTTTTGACATATTATATTACATGTATTAACTTGATCTAAGGATTATAATTAACGGAAATTATATATATAGTAGCAAAAAAAATAAAAAAAGACTGCGTAATTAATTAAGTTTCGTCCTTAATATTGTTTTCCATGATATATTATCTACTTACAATAATCTCAGCAACAACTCTGGGTTGACGAAGGGGTTTGAGGAAGAAGGCGAGGGTGCGGCTAACAAACATGACTAGAATGGTTTGAATGATCAACAATGGAAGAGCATGGTTCATAGGATTATCTCCCTGCCATGCTCCATCTGATGATGTTTCTTTGGCATGCATGTTGATCATCATGCTTTCAAAATTTCCCAAGAATTAATTCTTGATGTATATATATGCTAAGAAAATAGAAACAAAGTGAATAGAACTATTATAAATGAAGTTGAAAACTTCTGTGCTCAACAATGTTGGAGGAATAGGGTTTATATAGAGGAAATAACAAGTGGCAGGCGTTGGTTGTGTCGACGTCGAGTTGTGTGGGGAACATAGAATAATATAATATGGAAGCTTGGTAGTGGTAGAGTAGCGTAAAAAATTTAACGGTTTCGACGCATATGATATATCTAATTTTATAGTGTACACAAATTTATTTGTATAATTTGATAAATAAGTTTTATCATATCTCATTTGATTTAATTGTGAGGTTTAGTGGCTCAATGGTGAAAATAAATTTATGCATGAGAGTTTATTATATCTTGCTCTCTTATAATAGTCATCAAAAGAAATATTGGAAACACTTTTTTTACACTCTCTAACACTCACTATATTATTAGGAAAAATCAATGTGAATCTACACACTTAAGAAAAAATATAAATTATATCTTGAAAATGGATCACACATAAAATGATAAAACTTGCATAAATACCCGGTTTTAGCACCGTCTGACCAACGATTAACCTTAAGCTGCTTATAATATGGGACACAACAGTGTTAACATTAGCACTATCATTTGACTAATTGTTTACGACAATATCACTGCTTCAAATTTTCAATAGAAGAGTGAATAAGATTTGCCAATAAAGAATAAACATGTGGTTTCAATATGTTCAGCATCAATGTACTAGTTTTGTCATATTATTCCTATTTTCTGGTAATATTTTAAGTAATCCAGAAATAGGAATCCATGGCTTAGCTCCACTAAACCCCGTAAAAGTTCTACCATATTTTATGCGTATCGTTGAGCCAATATCAATATCAAGTAAAAAAGTGTGCACTAATTAAATTGAAGTAGAGTGGACACAAATCATAAGACATAGAAATGATGAATACGTGTTAGTGGGATGGGAGACTGGTCTTGTAAATCCATCGCACATTCTTGTTAAGAATGGCATCATGATACTTGTATTGAATTTAGAGCTTTATTTTATTTTCTGCTCAAGACACACAAAATGTATATAAGATCAATTTTTTTAAAAAAGATTATATTCGATTCCACTGTCCACAGAAGGTAATGTTAATTTATGCATGTATTTTTATATTTTGATACGATCTCTCCTTTTTTGGTGGACATGTTGTCTTTAATTTTGTTTTTCTTCTAATTCTTTTTGCCCATAAACGAAATGACAATTGCCACTTAAAATTCACACACACAACTTTAAGATCCAAAGTTCGAATTCCGATGAATGTGTGCAACCTCACAATATTGACACTACCAATTGAGATATGTCTTATGGATTTTTTTTCCTTATGTTTTAACTCATTCATACAACACTATTTAAGGTAATATCAATAAATAAAAGTTGTATAAGAATAAATAGCTTAATTTTCAAGCCTAAATCTCTAGTTGGACTGTCCCTTTAAAGACAGGTTGTTAACTGGGTGGGGCGGATTGGTCCTTTTCACCATCCTAGTTGTATGCATAATTTCAAAGTAGTTATGATAAAATTCAAATGTTTCCATTAATTAATCCGACGATTATGCGATGGATAAACTGTTTATAATCTTTTACATTATTATTCTATATGAATTAAAAGTTTATTGTTTAAGCATACAAAGAGATACTTTTTCCCCAAATGTTAAATCAACTTTTTTAATTATTAAGAGGAGTATCTCATTGTATATGTGCTTAAGCATTATAGATTTGATCTTTTGGCCTTACAAGAATAATCCATCAATAAGCAGCTCCCATACATTGTATATAGAGAAAAATCATGGGTTGACTTGGGAGCAAAAAATTTCCTTTTTATTATCGTTATATTGATACGAAATTTTTACCGCCGCTTAGCCATGAATAATATCCGAAAGAAAATTTTTGGTTTACATAAAGCGAATTCTCCCATCTCAACAGTTTATTTTTTTCATACGTAAAAGCCGAAGTCAAACCCAATTCACAAAAAAGTATAAATCTTTACCACTTGAACCAATTCATTGTTGGTGACTTAGAAACAACTTTACTCACTCCTCATATTTCTCAAAAAATTATACATGAACTCATTTTTTTTTTCCGAATTAATACTTACAAAGTGATTTTGGAGGGTGGAAAATGTTCCTGCAAATTTTTTCTTGGTGGAGGCCTTAAAACTCTTACTTTAGATTTCTGCTCTTCCCCCGGCACAAAACACTCGCACCCTGCAGCCATTCCGAAAATGCTCTTGCGCTAGTTAAGTAACGCAAGTGTTAAACTTTGTGTTGCTTAACTAGCTCTGCGTCAGTTAACTAGCGCAACGTTAGTTAACTCACACTACGTGCTATCTTAAACAAGGCAGGACACATTTCCTCATTTCTCATCTAAAATCTCAAAAACCTCTTTCAAATCACCCAAAACCAAAATTCCTTCAAGTTCAAATCAAACTACACTCCAATAACAAGTAAGTTTTCATAATCAAACACCATTAACCTTTTATATTTATATGTTAGATATTTTCTCTTAAATTAGAAAAAATTTAGATTTAGAGTTTGCTTAAATTTTAGTTTTTTTTGGCAAGAAATCATACAATGTTTACATGAAAATGACTTGTGTTGCTTAATTGTTTAGATGTTTGCATATTTATGTTGTAGTTTTGAGTTTTAGAGAATTTTTTTAGATTTAGGGTTTGTTTAAATTTTGAATTTTTTGGCAAGAAATGACTATATTTACATGTAAATGACTTATATTGCTTAAATGTTTAGATGTTTGCATGTTTATGTTGTAGTTATGAGTTTTAGGGTTTATGTATAATTTACACTCCAAGTGTTTGATGGAA
>Ga0315913_1004170_pt1 | contig 17469 bp, 4 predicted proteins | sample MpolsnodulesMG_FD_207736 | JGI IMG/M metagenome (GOLD analysis project Ga0315913, IMG submission 207736) | Medicago polymorpha root nodule microbial communities from Los Angeles, California, United States - small nodules | ecosystem: Host-associated > Plants > Roots > Nodule | place: USA... | reverse complement strand
ACAGAGTCGTTAAGAGACGACGAAATCACAAAAACAAACGAAAGAAAACAGAAAATATGTGAAATCACTTATTCAATTAGGATAGAAGGAAAAACAATTCGGAGGGGTATTTTTGGGTCAAAATTGACCCTAAATCACCCCTCTGAAAAGAAGAAGAAGAAAGGGGTGACGAGTAGGGTTTTAGAAGGAGAAGAGAGAGAGGAAGAAGGGGGAGATGTAAAGATGTCACAAAAAATAAAATCATATCTATAGAGGATATAAATAGAGCAATGCTATTTATCTAGAAAAAATATGTCCCGAATTGTTAGCGAAAATCCATTTTTCAATTAAAATTTTTACTGCCCACAAATCAATTTGGTCTAGGTTAATTAATTATTAGGTAGGCCTAAAACATTACATTATATATAGAGAAAAACAGATTAATAATTAATCTTTAAAAAAATTAAATTAGTATTTTTTTTACAGGAATTAAAATAGCTCCTGTTAGATAATTTTCATAGTAGTCCATAAATAATGATAAATTATACTTTTTTTTTAAGGAAATGATAAATTATACATAAACACCGGGTTCAAATTATTTTGGTCATATTAGTCCTTCTAGTATTATTAAGAACTTGTCACTTATCTTGGATTAATCTTAAATTTATATAAATAGAAAATTAAACATGACTAACATTAATGCAAATGCAATTAACTCACCATAGTATACTTATATAATATATTTGTATATATCCACAACAATGAATCACACTTTCATGTTTCTAGTTTCTCATACATATATCATTTAAAAGATACAATCTTCAATTAATTAAGCAATAGAAGGCATGATGTTAATGGGAGATGTTGTTTCATGTTTTGGCTGTAAAGATTGAGAGGCTACAGAGAGAAGCTCAGGAGGAATGAGAGAATCCCATCCCCTCATTGGGTTATGAGCAGCACATGAGGTTGTAACACCATCCCAACCAATGTGTGTCACATGTTGTACATCTGTTGGGCACCCTATTTCCATGTCCATTTCTGCTTCTTCTAAGTCCTCTTCTTTCTCCACTGCAATTAGACATAAAAATATTGAATTCCATGAAAACTTAGACTTAAATATATTTTTAGTTACAAGCAAATAAAAAAAATTCGTTTTAATTCCTACAATTTTATTTTTATTATGACATGTTTATAAAAATAAAATATACGTTAGTTAGTATTGTCGGTAAGATATATTAATAATGTCAAATTGCCTTTAATTTGCATTCATCTTTTTTCTTTCTTTTCACCACTCTGACTCCATAAAATCGAATCGAAAATAAAAGATGTTAAAAGGTGGGGAAAGGGAGACTAGTTGAAGCATACACCAATATTGACATGTATTTCTACTAGTCACGCACATATATAATAAAAGGTTTCATTCTAAAAATGCTTATTTAGGGAGGATCATTTTTTCAAAAACTTGTGATCAAAACTTCTATATTGAATAAGATAAAAGCACATATATATTAAAGAGATAAATTAATTTATAAAAAGAGATATAAATTAATATATGGACCACAAAATTGATATGAGAGAATTGCCACATGTGTGCATACTTACCAAACAATTGAGAAAAGTTCTTGAAACCTTTGAACAACTTGTTGAAGGATAGGTTAGGCTTTGGAACAACATCAAGTAATCTCAAAGAATTCTTCATACTTTCACCAGACAAAATCTCTGAATCCTCGACTCCTTTAGATCCTTCTAATCTTATCATATCACATAATTAGTAACAGATCATAAACAAACATATAAATAAATTTAAATATATCGTGATTTAGTAATATATGTAACCTAAGAAATTAGGGCGAAAATAATATTAAATGCTAAATATTTTCCCACGACATTTTTTTGATACATTTTCTCATGACATATACTGTTTAGGGGAAGACAATATGTAGATAACAAAGAAATGGAAGAACTACATTATTGATGCATACAACAAATTTGACCATCGGACGAAAATACATCGTTCATATTTTCACTTCATCAAATCAAATTTAAAAATACAATCTAGTAATATCAATAAACTTCATCCAATGACTGAAATCTATATCTTGACCACTCTAATGGTGTTGTTTATAAACGGACTCGGATCTTCTCTCACAATTCAATGATGCAACAACTTATTTTTAACTAAAATCTAGGGTAGAATACCACCACATGGTAAAAACTATTTTACACAAGAAATTTTTTGTTACACCATTGTACCGTGGGAGAGAATGAAAGCCCTTTATCGACTGTACTAAATTCAAATCCAAAATTCAATGTGTGAACCGATCGATAATTAAGTGTGTTTGTGTTTCTCTTATTTTATTTATTTTACTAGCTAAATAAAATTAAGGAAAGTAATGCAAAGAATTAATGTGGTGATTAGCATGTAATATATGATTTGAGGATATCATAGTAAAAGAGATAGGAAGAGACTTATTGCATCATGTGGTGAATTTGTGTCTGCAGGTTTCGATCTTCTTGGGTGTGGAACACCAACAGCAACACTGGCCTCAGAGATACAACCAGCTGAGAAAGGAAGAATAACAAGCCTTTCCATTCTCTGTCTCATTCTTTCTAAGGATAGGTGAATATCTCAATTGGAATTTGGAGCTTAATTAATTGATCCACCAAAAAATGCAACCCTTGAATGGAGATATAACAACTACAATATATAGATAGCTATTCAAGTTATATTGTAGTTATAATATAGTAAGACACACATGGGGATGGGGTACTCCCTTAGGATTCAATTTGTTGTGAAGCATGCTATGATTACGTATACATAGTCAAGCTACATATCATTAATAAATTAGTTTGGTGAGTGAAAGGGACATACACACACACGCAATAGTGGAGTACACATGATTTCGACTTGTTAATTTAAAAGCACTTATATGTGGACATCTCATATTTTCATAATTAGCAATTATATTTGTACCTTATAATCTTTTAACACTCGGTTTAATACCTCGTCTAATTGTTAGAATTTCACCTCAAAGGTTAATAAATGAAGAATTCGATGTTCGAACTTCGTCCATGTATATATAATGCAATGCTTCTATCAACTAAGGGTTACATTTTATGATGTTAAAGGGATGTGATAAATGTTATATCTCTATTCAAAGGTTACATTTTTTTATCACATCATTGTTTTCTATTTCTTTATCTCCCACGGTGTTAAAGGGATGTATGAGTGTGCATGAAATATTTTTTTTAAAAAAATTAAAAGATAGTTTAAGTCTCTTCTAACTTAACTATTTGTTGTGGATTTGAATGTAGACTTAAAATGTAACAACATTAAAACTCTTGAGAGTTTTGCTACTTATTGTAGTCCTGCTTAATTTGGAGGATTAATTTATATATTTTCAAGCAGAGGATAACCATGAAACTCATACCATAAAAATCAAATCACTTTAAAAAATAACAATCAAAACGTATAAGATGAGTGTAATGATTTTTTGAAAAAATGGAGCAATCACAGTGTTATTCAATTGAGTGTGTTACTCGGACATATATTATAATGCAATGTATAATTATATCAAATCATGTCACTTATAACGAACATTATATAGAAAAAGTTGGTTGAGTAGTGAATGAATAAAGTGAAACCAAAACCTATGTACATTGAGATAATAGATCGCATCATAATTTTCACTTCTCTTCTACAATAAGTCATCTACGATATTTAATTATTTATTTATCTTTTCCTTGTAATTGGTTAGTTTATGAAATACATAATTTATATTTTATTTGAATAAAAGCCCTTATTTATCCAATGCTCCTTTTTGTTTACTTGTTTTGAACTCGAACTAGGAGTATTGCATTCCAAGCAAACGTCCAAATAAATCTCCACCTCGAGAAGATTGAGACCAAATCTGATATATACTATTTCTTCAATATGAAGAAGCATCATTGATTTAAGAATCAAAAATGGGTTTGTTGAAGCAGGTTGAGTTGTCTATCTTCGAGTGCGTTACCTATACTAAATCTGATGTATGTTGATTAACGGAAGCTTAGTGACAAGCTTAGATTAATTAACACTTGATTACTTTTCTTTAACTAAGAAACAAAAAACTAACGAAACCATATTGACAATACATATATAAAAATTGTAAAGGTGAAACTGTTCTTGTAATGTCAATTAATTGAGCACTAAAAATAATTGTAATTTTGTCTTTATCTTAAACAACAATTGTTTGTTCATCTAGTCCATGATTAGTGAAGTCGTACAAATAATAAAGGACTGAGAACAATTAAGCTCAACAAATTATGAAATTACTTTTACATAATTTAATAACTCCAACAGGTTTTCACTTCAAGATAGTAACATTTCAGAACTTAAATTAATCTCGCAATTGTGAAAGGAAAATTTAATTCCTTGATTTAAAGAATGTCAGTCAATTTATTCCCTTCACTAAAGTACTAGATATAATGCCTTGAATAGTCTTTTTTTTTTTTGAGATGAATAGTCTCTTGTATATCAAGACAAACATTAAACCTTTAAAATTATGGTACTAAATTAAAAAAATACTAAATTAATAACCAAAGTTCTTTAGTTTAAGAGACTAATTTAATATCAATTTTATGGTACACAAGTGAGACAAGACTTGCACCATGCACAAACTTGTTTCAACCATTGAATCAATAAGTCTTACCATAAAACCATTAGATCAAATGTAATATGACTTGACTTATTGATCTAATAATAAAAAACTTATTTGTGCATGGTGCGGTACAAGTGCTGATTTCCTCTAATAATAATGCTTAACTGCTAAAGTCACTGAGCACTAGAAGAATGTACATAGGAATAATAGAAGTGCTACAAATTAAAAACTTGTGCCAGAGGTTCCTTGATGTACACGCTCCTTAAGCATCAAGATTCAGTACAATTAGGTGAGTCATGTGCTCATGAGTCATATGCAAACGTAGTAACAGTATAGGCTAATAATCTAGAGGTTTCAAGTTTCAATCAAGTATGCATAAACAACAAAAACTTTTAGCTGAATCCAATAAAAAATCACTTTCTGCACCCAATTTTTTTTTTTTAATGCAATGGGGTCCAGTTTGATGCTTTGGATATCTTCTGTCAGTTTGTGGCTACAAAGTTGAGTAATTAAGGTTTGAGAAAATTCACAAATTTTTCTCTATGCAACTATTCCATGCTTTAATGTTTTTAAGCATTGAGCACTTCTAAAATAAACTGAACACATTTATTTTTATAATTTAGGTTGACTAAACAAGCTGAATTGTCCTCAGTTCACAATACTAAAGGCAAAAACTCATTGGACCTTGTAAACAGGCCAACCTAGCCCAGTCCTGTTTGACTGGCCCAACTGAGCTAGGCCATTTTGGATGCTGAATACAAAAAATCATAATATATCAGGGGAAAAAAATGTTAGTTACAAATACAAAGCATACCAGTGTCATGTTTTGAGCAGGACTTAGATGACTGAGTCTCAGAATATAACTTTCATCCGATCTGGTGATCTTGTATCAAAATGCAGATAGTGATACATCTTAGATGATATCAAGATTGAAATGATTGCTCAGTCTAGCAACTGATAACAAAATCAATATATGATAGATGGACTGATAAGGTTAAATGTGCATGCATACCAAGAAGTTATGATGAGTGGTCACCAATAGTCTCCACAAGAGCAACTACCCTGCTTAAAATGATGGAACCTATGTGTATCTCTGACAATTATTTCACGTTCTAGAAGCTGAGATGCATACTTGATGAAGTTATGGCAATCATTACAAATACGGAGGTTCTTCATGATTCTAATTGGAGTCCTCGGCGAAGTGTTAATGATGCTAAAGACAAGTGCAAGTTTTTCACCGTGATGACTAATGAGTACTTCCCCTTGTTCTTCTTCTACATCCTGCATGACCAACTTTGCATCAAGAGAATATCCAATTTCCTTCAATCTTCCTATTAAAGAGTCCAGATATGAATATATTTCCTTGTCTTGTGGATGAGACCTATCTCCCACTATAAAAGTGTGGATTTGATCCTTTAGTTGAATCCAAGATTGACCAGGCTGCTTTTTAACACCTCTTTGATGCATCAAACTCCTTACCGAGGCAGCTTCGTCCCATTGATGATTAGAAGAACACATATTTGATAGCAAAATATACGCATCTGGATCGGACGGTGCACTTTGAAGTAGCATTTCGGAAACCGATTTTCCCATGTTAAAATTTTTATGTAGTCGGCACGAAGATAAAAATGATCTCCATACAGAAGTTAAGTGAGATATACTATTTTCAAAGATAAAGTTCTTTGCTTCAATCAAGTGACCTGCTCTACCATAAAGATTGACCATAGAAGTGTAGTGTTCAACTTCAGGGTTAATGTGATAAGTATCTTTCATCATCCTAAAATATCTACATCCTTCTTTAATAAGCCCTACATGGCTGCATGCATTTAAAACACCTACAAAAGTAACCTCATTAGGAATGATACCCTGATCCAACATTCCTTCAAAAAGACTAATTGCTTCCTTTCCTTGACCATGTAGAGCACAGCCAGATATCATTGAAGTCCACAAAACAACGTTTGGTTCTTTGATTTGTTCGAAAATGATCCAAGCGTCATCCAAGCTACCAGATTTAGAATACATATCAATTAAAGATGAACCAACGTAGGCATCTATTCTGAGCCCAATTTTCTGAATGTAGGCATGAATCTGCTTACCGAACTCCAAAATTCCAGCATTGGCACAGGCAGAAATAATGGTTGCAACAGTTCGAATATCGACTACAATCAGTTCACGAACCATTGACCTGAAAGTTTTCATACCATCTTCATATTTTCCATTCCAAACATAACCAGAAACCATTGAACTCCATGAAACCATCCTTGCCTTTGGTTCCTTGCATGTAACTCCAAGATTCCCTTTTCTCAAAAAATTCAGCGGTACATCTTTAAGAATTGTAGATGCCTTATCCGTTCTACCACACTTGCCATACATTTCCACAAGTGAACTCCTAATATAACCATCACTATTGAGGCCAAATTTTAAGACCCTCCCATGAAGTTGTCTCCCAACCTCCACAAGTGACAAAGAGGAAACCAAAATAAGTGCTATCGAGAACGTGACTGCGGATAATTCTGTCCCATGTGCCACCATACAGTACAATTGTTCCAAAGCTAGTCTTTCATAACCACATTGCATCAACCCATCTATGATAGTATTCCAACTCACAACATCTTTGTTAGGAAAGTTCCTGAACATCTCAAGAGACTTCTCCACATCTCCTTCACGAAGATACGCACCGATCATTATATTCCACGACACAACATCTTTCTCAATCATCAACTCAAAAAAACTTTCAGCATATTCAAATTCCTTGCATTTCAAGTAAAGGTCAAGAATAGAATTCTCCAACACGACATCTCCATCAACCCCATTCCTGAGAATCCACGCGTGGATTTCTTTACCCAATTGAAGGTTATTTTCACCTGAACAACACTTGAATACACTAGACAATGTATACTGATTTGGACAATAACCCTTTGCCTGCATTTCTCTAAAAAGGCTAAAGACCGTCTCTGAAGAAGCGGCAGCTCGAGCAAAACCTGATATAAGGATGGTCCATGTCCGAGTGTTTTTGTGGGGAATTTCATCAAACAGCTTATGCGCATGGTTCATGTTGCTGGATTTAACATAGAGAGTCAAAAGATAGTTAGCCGAATTCAAAATTTGGAAAGAACCGTTCTTGAAGTAGTGGCCATGAAGGGCACCAAGTGATGGTGGTAGTGGTGACCCAATGGATGTGATGGAGTGAAGAAAGAAACATGGTTGGCGCCAACGAGAGTGAAATGGAAAGTTAAAAATGTGAAAATTGGTCAATGAAATATGTTTGGTGAATTTCCAACAAGACCCAAAGTAACGGTAACCCATAAAATGGACCCAACCTTGACTTTGCAAAGCTTGTTCATAGATATACAAATTTCAGCATAATGTTAAGACCAGTTTATTGATGAGAGAAGCTATAATAACTGAAAAGATGATACAGAGGGTTTTCACTAGAACTAGAATTTTCTTGCAAACTCATTAGGTATGTTTGTTGAGTCGGATAATTATTGTGCAGCCTTGAGTCTCGGTTATTTTTTAATTCATCCAACAATCCTAGACAGCTCCTTAAAAAAAAAAAAAAAAATCCTAGACAGCTTGCTCCTGAACTTTTTGTAATCGGTCACATTTTGTCAAATATAAGTAACTAATCATCTAGTTATTTAATTCATGACTTAAATCTTGATTGGTTTGTGTTACATATGCCAGTTTATTTTTTTTGCACGACACTTTTCAACATACCATCATTTAATTGATCATATACATTAAAATAATAATGGATGATAATGTTCGATTTATGATTTGTGAAGAGGAAAAAGAAAGACTTCTAATTCACAATTTGAAGATTGATTTAATAATTGTGAAGAGTTCCTAGTCAAAGTCATCATTTAAATCGTGTTTGTTGGATGTTGCCTTCCACCTTTAAAAGATATGCATGACTATCTATTAAATGGTCCACATTATAGTTTCAACGTGCTAAATTCCAAAATCTAAAAGTGAGCGAGTCTTCAAAGTTCAACGATGTGTGGAGAGAAGGGTGTACTTTTTACCCTTCCAAAATAATGACAATAACAATGGCTGTCTATTCAAAATATTTTACAAAAATGAATGGGATACAAAATCTTATATTCCAATTAGGATCGAGCTTTCCTAGGGAGTAGGTAGATACAACAACCCAAATTCTATAACAAAGACAACCATCAAGTGAAAAAAAAAAAAAAAATGGTAAAAAGAAGCACAAACAAGCCACTACGATTGAGATTAACCAGCACTTGTATTAATCTAGAGGAGGGTAGAAGTATGAAGACAAAGAAAAGCCTAGGAAGAGAAGACCACCGACAGTGGCTACAGAGCGTTGGGAAATCCTAGATGCCAACATGCTTCCTCCCACCACTGCCACTGAGGTACATATTGTGTGACCAATAGTGGCCCCAGCTGCTACCCCGATTGCATTTTTGTGTGTTGCCAGCTGCACAAGAAAATTGAAGATCATGAACAAAAGTACGAAACAAATACAGAATAAAAACAATAACCACCGACAAAAATTAAAGACTGGAGACAAATTCTATAAGGAAAGCAGAAAATGTACAAATAATCAAACTATTTAGAGTGTTGAGTTAAGAGATGGTTTCTTACTGCAATTGTCGCAATCTGGCTACGGTCACCCCACTCAGCAAGGAATGTTAAAACAAAAGACTGCATAAATTAGAAGAAAGTGTTACTAAATTATTTTATTATCAATCATCTTCGAGTAAAAAGAATGATGCAAGAGCTGTAATTACCTCCAAAAATATGGGTGTACAAAATCTTGAAAAGAACCGCCGAAATGAAGTTTTCCCTTGTCCACCTTCAAGTTTTTCTTCAACCTAGTAACAAGAACAAATTCTTAGCAATTACCAAGTTTGACTCTTTTCTTTAAACTAAACCAACAAATGCATCATCAACCATCGAATCCCTGCATGTTATAGCATAGCATGTTTACAATTACAGGTATTTAATCGAGCTCTGCTCCCATGGCAAGCGACTTGGTGGAGTAACAAGGAAACTATAACAGAAACAAACTAGCAACCTGAAGAGTTGCATCTATATTAAGATTCAAGATATTAACATATGTATTTAAACAGCCGTCAAGGTCACTAGTCAGTATGTTTGAATTTATAACCAACACAAATACAGTAACTGTTAAAAAAATGTGCCATCTAGAATAAAGGAACTTGAGGCAATACATTTGTTGCATGCCTGTACAAGTACAAAGCTATAGTATCAATGGAGAGAATTGAAATGTGGCAGATATTTTACTAGAGAGTCATTAAAGACATACTTCTTCCATTTCTTTCTTCTGTGAAGATTTTGGATCTGATTTCCAAGCAATGTACAGCAGTCGTAACCCGAAGAAAAGATAAAGAACTGCGTATGACAAAAAAATGATAGGCTTAGCTTCATCTTAGAAAAAAATTGAACTTATAATTGAAAGTAGCAACTATCCATAAAAACAAGATAATGAATGGAGATTTGGAAACAATTATATCAATGAATTCCAGAAGCAAGGCATAGATAGAATGAAACAAACAAAATCAATTAATATTGAAACGTATAACAAAAGTACATGGAATTAAACAGGAACACGAGAACAATGTTAATTATGGTAGCTTTCGTCACAGGTGCCGAGTGCATACTCAGCCATTATGATTCAAGAATGCGTAAGTATCGCCGATAAGTTTACCTGTAGCAGCACTATTTGTATGCTTCTTTGAAATCAAATTTGGCACAATCCTTCCTAGTCCTGTAGAAAGTACCTAATGGACACGAACAAATAACTTTAATCTCGATGCCGTTGATAAAAGGAGTTAGAGCACAAGAAATGGTGCCTCTATATTAGCTAAAATCAGTCCATCACAGCACCATGTAAAAAAGCATCCATTAATGAGAACAGAAAAGCAGGAACATTAAAGCTAAAGCATTACTGTTGCACTTACCGTCATTATAATCAAGGCACTTAGTGCACCAGACAAGACAATTGACTTAGGATGACGCATAGCCATAAGAGCTGCTATAATAAATGTCTCATCCCCAATCTAGCATGAATAAAGGTTTTCAGTTAAAAGCCATAACACAAACATAGAATAGAAAAGATACAACATACAACAGCAACAAAATCATTCTTAACAATCTGATTGCTTGTTACATCATAGCTAGAGCCTAGTCGCATAAAGTTCTAAAAAGCATTTATAGAAAGAGCCAAAGACGGCATTTAAAGAATCTTGCGCCAATTGCAATAACAGTAGTAGTATTTTAAACAACCATTTCTCGATTGAGTAGAAATTAGCATCTACATCTCAGTTTTTTCAGAACATCACTCATTTAACTTCAACCTTTATAAGCTCATAAGAACTTTTTCGTACAAACTTTTTATGACGGAGAAGCTTCTGTAAGCTAGAAGCTAATCTATAATCAACTTCAGTTTGATTACTAATAGTTAAAAATCAGTTAGGTAAGCTAGAAACTATTATAACCGATAATATTACCAAACACTACAAATTCAATTCAATCTACTAGCTTATCTGCTTTAAGTTCATTTGCTATCAACTATTTTATTAGCTATCCACTACTTTTTACCAAACACCCTTAACAATAACACCTAGTCGATTTCTTTCCATAAATGTGTCACATTGACTCCGTATCGCACACTTTCACTGATCTAACCAATTTGAGCTTCTTCTAACTAAATCCGTCTTGCTCCTATCATAGTTTACAACTAAAAAATCCTTCACTAGTTTATATAATGCAAATTATGCAATAAAATCAAGGTTAGATCAAACAAAACTAGTATTACTGTGACACAAGCTATAAATTAAATTAGGCAATTAAAATTGAGAAATGTTTTGTGAAACTAACCTCACTAACGAGAATCATTGATAAACTAGCAAAGAATGCATCAAAGAGTCCAACACCAGAAGAATCCAAGCTAAGAGAAATAACCGAACCATTCTCTATATCATTCAACGCAACCTGTTCACAAAAATCAATCGCACATTAAATTCCAGTTTCATGAACAATTCAAATGAACAAAAAGAGAGGTTAGGGATGCTTACTTTAGCGCGGCGACCGAGATCCACAGATCCACCGGATTCTTGCCCGTCGTCGTGAGCCAGAGAATCCTATGCATATAAACAGACACATTACGGCGGCGATTGATGCATGAAAACGCGTAGAATGGATGAGAAATGAAGCTGACCTGAGCGAAGGTTTGAACGACGAAGCAGAGGAGAAGAGCGAAAACGATGATTCTTCCATTTTTGAATCGTAGTGCCATGGTGAATCTGTGGCGGTTGAATTTGCGAGGGAAGAAGAAGAAAGAAAGAAAGAAGAAATAGAGAAGAGAAGATTGAAGATAAAAAAGAAAATTAATTATTATTTTATTTTCATTTTTAATTTTAGATTTAGAGCAAAAAAAATAAAGAAGAAAATTAGAAAGTAAGATAGATCCAGTAGTGGGATCTGGTTATGGTTTGATACGGATCTGAGTTATTTTATGATTGCGTGAATTGAAATGAAGGTGATGGAGAGAGAACCTTCTTCGATGCAAGATCCCCAAACACGGTATTTGCTACTTTACGCACTTTGTATTTGTATTTGTATTATCATTCGTTTTTTTAATTCTGGCTTTGTGAGTTTTTGCGACTTTCGAAACAAAAGCTTAGCAATTTTTATTTTTTTTTGTCAATAGCTTTAATTAACTTTCTCTATAAAAAATAGTCTAAATTAACTTAAGTTTTTGCATTTTACGTGTATAAATGTTACAACTAAACTATTTTCTCTTAAAAAGCAAACTATTAGTACTAAATTACTTTTTATGTATAGATAGATGTATACTAAATTAAAATGGTTTGTGTAGAATGCTTATGTGATAAGTCCAACTAAGATTTTAGTTAACATGTATATTTTTTATTAATTTTATATGTTAATATTTTTGTCTTATTTCCTTCACTGTTTTCATCTTCTTCAAATCCATTAAAATTTAGGTTGGAAATAAGTTTCAAACCTAGAAAACTCCTTTTCTATTTTGTTTCATCCTAAATAAATGTATTTATTGTGTATATAGACAAGACAAAAATTATACAAACTAATGAGTAGATAGAAGAAGACGTAATAAAAGGGTCACTCTTATTTACATTTTACTCAATAGTGAGAATCAAGAATTCAACAATTGAAGATATACGACTTTGGTGTGATTTTTAAGTCTACCGAAATTTCAAATATTGAATGTGGAGAATCCTACTCCAAAAACAGTTATTAGTTTCTTTAAATATCTTATGGATCTTATTGCTAATCTAAATTATGCTTTTTGGTAATCCAATATTCATCGAGATCACGATTAAGATTTGACGTATGGATTTAGGGTTTTTTGAAATTGTTGATGTGGTGTCAGACGCTTAAAATTCAAATGATAATATAAAATGAGATATCTAAATTCTAATGATACAATTTGTTTACATACTATAGAATGAATTTGAAGGAGATGAATATGATAAAGATCCTTAAAGTTCAAAAATATAATTAAATATGCAAAGGGCTATTTGAATTGTCATGTAAGAATAATTTATGGGGTGTAACCAGAAATACATGGAGTGTAATTAGAAAAATTATTTATTGGGGTGTGAATTTTTGGGTAACCAAAGATCGAAAAAAGAAACAGTTTTTCAATGATATCAAAGCATGGTTACTGGTATCATGATTTCATTGAAATTGTTATGTGAAAGTTGAAACCATTACATGTTTTATTTCATCATGTATGATGCATTGGCTGATTATAGACTTTATAACCATGAATCAATCAATCAATATTAATTTATGTTTTGGTTTTCAACTCAAATCGACATTGTTATTTTCCTATGAAATGTTTCCAGTTTGAGAAATAAGCCAAAACTTTTGTCTTATGTAGAAATATAAGCAAATTGAAGATATATACATGTATAACCAGTTTTATTAAAATGTGTATTTGCAAAAGCACAATAATCGTATTAGGGTTTGTATTATATTGGTCATGCCTTGAGAAAGCTCTCAAGGATTATATTTATATCCCTCTATGGGCCAGATTTATGGTTACTTAGCCAATAAGTAACGAGGGTAGTTATGTATTTAGGGCGCGTTCTAGATGTTTCTAGAAACAGGTAGAGGCGGCGCCCTGAAGAGGATGCGTCTTAAGCCTTAGGGGCCTTCTAGAGAGCGCTAAGGCCTTTGAGAGGGTCTAAAAGCCTTTTTGGAGATCTTTTAGGTCCTTAGGAATATATTGACGGTCCAAAATGTAAATTTGTGTTCAAAATTTTGCTCGACACGATGTATACATATCATCTTTTTTTTCACCAAAAATCAAAATAACCATAACGAAAATCATGAACAAATCAAAATAACCACAACCGAGTAAAACCAAAACTTCACACTATTAGGTGATAATAGTATGCAAAAACATAAATCTTAGCAACAATAATCTACTTCAAAACTTCACCTAGGAGGTGACAATAGTGCGCAAGAACGTAAAACTTGGCAACAATAATCCGCTTCACCAAAAACATAATGGAACAAAACGTTAAACCAACCTAAAAAAGATGAAATTGCTGAACGTTCAGTTCTCCACGTATCTTGGCGATCCTCTCAGTCACGCTCTTGGTCAACAATATGTCTCTTCTCAGTTTGTTGGTCCAGGCACCTTTGAAAATGGTTTATTTGCCTAACAAGCCTTTAACGCTCCTTGTCAGCTTGACCTTCTTCGGCTAACTCACCCAATCTACCTTGCAACACATCACCGAAATTCTCAAGAATAGTCTCCAAATTATCAAACCATAGTCAGGTCATGTGATAACCCCTGCAAGTTGCAATGAAACCCAAAACCTTCTTCCTCGTCTTCTCTTTGTTGACCACTCCGATCAAGGATCCTCCACAAGGTTCTAAAGTTAGATCTTTAGAAGTATGTAGACATATCATCTAAAGATAGATCTTTACATATAATCAATGAAAACTAAAGTACAACTTAACATACGTGTTATCCGTGTATCCAAATATATACATGGATGTTATTTGAGTATGGTAGTTTACCCATTAAAGTATGTATTTTGAATCATTACAAGTTTTGAAATGTATTTAAGTATTATCCAAAGATCAACTCAGATACATACTTAAAGTGGGAGGCCATTAACCGTCAATTAATGTAACATTTGTTAATCACTAAAGTGATCAAATTCAGTAAAGTTATTATTCAAATTTACACGATTGAATTGTCATTGAGGTGAAATATGAATAATATATTTAGATTCAATATTACAAGGCATATATATGTCATCTAAAGTTGAAGAATCATAGCTTATAACCAAGTGAATATTTAAATATATAATTAAAGTTGATTAGTTTGAACGTAATTTAATAAGAAATTAATTTTCCCAAATTATTATGAATCATAATTATGAAATTTAGGAATTCATTTGGTACATGATTTTTTTAATTTTCCGTTGCACTTGAATTTAAGTTTAAGATACATTTGTTCCGAAAAATATACATATGGTTTATTCACTTAAATTCTTGTTACGTAAAATATGTGACATTGTTTTGCATGAATATGACTCACAAATTAAATTAATATGACATGTAGGTAAATGCTATGGTAGCGTATGAAGTTGTTTTCATAATTATATATTATTATCGGCTTGTTGTTGCATATAAAGTAACATTACACATTACTTGCTTCATAATTATATAGAAGAAATCTATTTTGTATAAAGTAACATTACACATTACTTGCTTCATAATTATATAGAAGAAATCTATTTTGTAAAAAAGTATTTTAAGTAATTATTTGCAAAATTAGAAAAAATAGTGTGTGATTAATTAACACGTGAATATAGCCGCCACATGCAAAACAAATGGAGGTTGGAAGGAAGTATTAGTATCCAGGATTCGGTAGAGAAACAAGTATGGAAGGATGATTTGTTGAATTTAAACAGTGAAATCATGATGTAATGTAAGATAGAAACCACATACTGTATTAGTATCCGTGTCTAAAATTTTGTGATATTTTTAAGATAGAAACCTGAAAGATGTGAAAAACCAACGATCTTTGTTTTGAAAATTAACGTGTCTATAACGAAGGTTTGACGTCAGTCGCGGATCCAAGAATGTTGATTTGTGAGGGCAAGATTGTTGAGGCAAAATCCCTAATTAATTTCAAATATAACAAACCTTGATAATTAAGGAATTAATGGACTTTGATTAATTTGTTGGTATTTAACTTGTGCTCTTGAGTGGTTAATTAAGACAGGAACAAGTTTCAATTCATACCAAGATACAAAGAATCAAAGGACATAAAGACTTAATAACTCAGTCAGAGTTCAGAAAGTTAAAAAGAGTTCAGAAGGTTGGACAGAGTTCAGAAGGTTGTTCATGATGAACATCAAGAACCAAGTCTAGAAATCCATGAACCAAATGAAGAACATGCAAGGTTCACGTGACTTAAATAAAAGCCCAGTAAAATACATTAACTAAGATCAATCAAGGAATAAATGCATTTATTTGTCTAAAGTCAAAAGGGGCATCTTCAATGTTCATTCAAGACTATGAACATTTGAAGTACAAAACATTATGAATATTCCATTAAGAATATCATCCTAGATGTTTTCCATACTGCACTTCATCAATGTTTCACTATTAGGATTTGATTACATCAAATAAGAGTCTTACAAATCATCCTAAGTGAAACAAAAGAAACATTATGAAGTCCCCTGAGTTCAGAAAGTTCGATCCTGCTCCATGCTTTTTCTGACATGAACAGTACAATGGTTGGAAAGTAAAAGAGTAAATCCAAAAGCAAGATCAAGTCTGATTCAACAAGATTTCAACACATAAGAGAGTCGGTACTGTACAAAGCAAACCAAATCCCCTAAAGCATGGAAGTGAAGTGACAGCTCCACTTTATGAGATCCTGCACATGTTCCAAGACAGATTTCAAAGAAGATCTGATCTAACAACATTCTGAAGTCGTACAAAGATAATCTTCATAGTACAACCCAAAAATTTATGTGACATTCATCTACGAAATCCCAGATGCATATCTGACCGTTCATCCACATGAACCCAAATGAAGATCATGATGAACACAACAACATTCTGAAGTATTTCATTTTGCCCAGAATTTCAAGTGAAAGTTGGTAGGTCTCAGGACACGTGGCACAAGACTATTGATCACTCTCCAACGGCTACAAAGGCTCAAGAAACTCTATAAATAGAGATCAAGGCCTCAACATAACACACACCTTTGCAAAGCATACAAGAAAACATCTTAAGAGTGTTTGAAGCTTTAGCAAAAACATTGATCTCACAAAGATTCCAAGAAGTCTTTAAAAGTGTGCATCAATATTTCTCTCATCTTTTTAAAGATAAATCTCTCCCTCCATTTTTCTCTTGTGTGATTCAAATCATTCAAACTTCATACAAATTGTAAACAAAGTCTCATCTAGCTTTAGGGGTACTAAAGTGTTAGTTTGAGCAGAAAGGTGTAAAGTCTAAGTGGGTAACTTAACAAGAAAGGTGTAATAAGTCTGCTGAGGCTTAGAGAATACAGTTGTTGTAATTATTCAGGTGAACAAGGTTGTAAGGTGCATGATTTGAGAAGTTATCTCAAACATCATAATGGAAAATCTCACAAGATTGTGAGGAGTGGACTAACCCATATTGGGTGAACCACTATAAATTTCTGTGTGTTCTTCTTCTCTTTACTATTTACTTACACTAAACACATCACACATAAACACATTTAATTATTTAAACTGTTTTTACACTAACACTTCAGAACGTTCTGAAGTCTGTCTGTTAACTTAACCATTCT
>Ga0315913_1004168_pt1 | contig 17473 bp, 6 predicted proteins | sample MpolsnodulesMG_FD_207736 | JGI IMG/M metagenome (GOLD analysis project Ga0315913, IMG submission 207736) | Medicago polymorpha root nodule microbial communities from Los Angeles, California, United States - small nodules | ecosystem: Host-associated > Plants > Roots > Nodule | place: USA... | reverse complement strand
CCCAAAAAAGGAAGAAGTCAAGTGAGAAATTAAGGAAATGATCGTGCCAAAAACAAAGAGAGAGATTTGATTGAATTTTTTTGTAATAAAATATTTTGTTTCCTTAATTTCCTCTGTTTAAAAACAGAGACTTCGCTCACTCCTATGATCCATTGTTTTGTCACACTGCACTTTTCTCGGATCTCTCTCTCACCCTTTTATTCTCTTCATCTTCCTCTTCACATTCTCTTCAAAACTTGGTATTTTTCATCTTCTCTCTCTCTCTCTTTTCCTTGCTATTCTTTCTATTCTAAAATGATCTAAGCTTTTTTGATCCAACCATTGATCTGTTTTAACTCTTTCTTTGCTTAAAGTTTCAATCTTTGTAAGTTACATACTCAAATTATGTTTTTTGTTGTATTATTTAGTGTTTTAAGTTGTTTTTTGATATCCGGAGATTTGCTCTGACTTTAAATGGGCCCCGCTAGTGGACGGTGGGTTGATCAGGGTTGGATACTGAATTTTAAAAAATTTATGGTTTATGTGATAAAAAAGTTTATTTTTATTTTTATGGTTTATGTGATCTGATGAGAAATGGGGTTGTGTGATTTGTAGGTGAAAAATGGCACAAATTCATCTTCATGGTACTCTTCATGCTACTATCTATGAGGTTGATAAGCTTAATGCTGGTGGTGGAGGAAATTTCCTCAGCATGGTACTGTTTTATTTAATTATTTTGGTCTATTTGGATCTGATGATTCAATTGTTGATTTTTAGTTTTGATGTTTTTGGATTTTGTAATTTTAAGTGCATGTGTTTTGATTTGTTTTTGCAAATGAGTGAATTGAAAAAAAGAAGAATATTTTGGTGGTGGGGATCACTGATGCATCAAAGTGGACCCTGCTTACTTTTAGGATCTGTGATCTGTTTGATTATTTTATATTGTACTATATCAATAAATAAATAAATAAATAAATAAAAAGTTCTATTGATTTTATTTTTTTTGAGTGAATCTGTGATGAGACTTACATTTCTAATCTGATCTTAAATTATGTAGCAACATGCATCATTTTTCTGATGCTCATACTACCGACCGATCATTCGCAAACCTGTTGGTTAATTATCAATATGGAAATGACAATGTTAATCTATGTTAGTGTTGTCAAATGTCCACCATAGCAGCGCCATGGCGGATTTTTTGGCAACAGCCATGCCTAATTTATAACAGATGGTGGGGCCATGGAGTTTTAAGGAAAATGACGGACTTTTGGCTTTCCACCATGATCCGCCATCTGCAATCGATAACACTAATCTATATTAGTGTTTGTTGTCATGGTTTCTTAAATCAAATCTTAATTAACACGTAATTTAATTGTTTGCTTGCCTTGATTCAAGATTGCTGCCTTCGGTTGAAATTACCTTGTGTTAATTCGACTGATCTTTTACCTGAATAACTATTAACTCTATCTTATGCATCCTTTATAACCCATATGCAATGTTTTAGTAAAAAAAAATGTGTATGCTTGAACACCTTACTCATTGGATTTAACATTAGTTATTGGATTTTATACATTGCACATACATACATAGGAGACTGATCTTTTACCTGAACAACCAAAGCTAGATCAAACAAATTAATGTTGATTATTTATGTTTATAGCACATGGTGAAAAGAGAATATCCAGTTTCTTTAGTTTTGCGTTTTTATTTTCCTCCTTCATTATTAATGACCCTATTTATTTGCTTATACTTTTACAGATCAGGCAAAACATTGAGGAAACTGTTGGTCTTGGAAAGGGAGTTACTAAACTCTATGCTACCATTGATTTGGAGAAGGCAAGAGTGGGAAGGACAAGAATTATTGAAAATGAGCATACTAATCCCAAATGGTACGAGTCTTTTCACATTTACTGTGCTCATATGGCTTCAGATATCATATTCACTGTGAAAGATGATAATCCTGTTGGAGCAACTTTAATCGGAAGAGCATATGTGCCTGTCGAGGAGGTCTTGAATGGTGAGGAAATAGATAGGTGGGTGGAAATTTTGGACACTGAAAAAAATCCGATACAAGAGGGTTCGAAGATCCATGTGAAGCTGCAATATTTTGATGTCACGAAAGACCGCAGTTGGGCTCGAGGCATTCAAAGCGCTAAATTTCCTGGAGTTCCGTATACTTTCTTCTCACAGAGGAAAGGATGTAAGGTATCTCTTTACCAAGATTCTCATGTGCCGGATAATTTCATCCCTAAAATACCACTTTCTGGTGGCAAGACTTATCAGCCTCATCGGTGTTGGGAGGATATTTATGATGCCATCACTAATGCAAAACACATGATATACATTACCGGTTGGTCTGTTTATACCGAAATTTCCTTGGTGAGGGATTCTAGGAGGCCAAAGGCTGGGGGAGACACAACAATTGGTGAGCTTCTAAAGAAAAAGTCTAGTGAAGGTGTTAGGGTTTTGATGCTTGTTTGGGATGACAGAACATCGGTTGGTTTGTTGAAAAAGGATGGATTGATGGCTACTCATGACGAAGAAACCGCACAGTTCTTTGAAGGTACTGATGTGCACTGTGTTTTATGCCCCCGCAATCCTGATGATGGCGGTAGCATCATTCAGGATTTACAAGTTTCCACCATGTTTACTCATCACCAGAAGATTGTGGTTGTGGACAGTGAATTACCTGGTGGAGGGTCGGACAAGCGAAGAATTGTGAGTTTTGTTGGGGGTCTTGACCTTTGTGATGGAAGATATGATACTCCATTCCACTCACTTTTTAGAACCCTCGACACAGCACACCATGATGATTTTCATCAACCTAACTTTCCAGGTGCTGCAATCACAAAAGGCGGTCCAAGGGAACCTTGGCATGACATTCATTCCCGCCTTGAAGGACCGATTGCTTGGGATGTGTTGTTTAACTTTGAACAACGATGGAGGAAGCAAGGTGGGAAGGATCTACTTGTCTCTCTAAGGGAGCTTGAAGATTCTATTATTCCTCCATCCCCGGTAACATTTCCAGATGATCACGAGACATGGAATGTTCAGCTGTTTAGATCTATTGATGGTGGGGCTGCTTTCGGGTTCCCAGAAACTCCTGAAGATGCTGCGAGAGCTGGGCTTATTAGTGGAAAGGATAATATCATCGATCGTAGCATTCAAGATGCTTATATTAATGCTATTAGGCGCGCAAAGAACTTCATCTATATTGAAAATCAGTATTTCCTTGGAAGCTCTTTTGCTTGGAGTGGTGAGGATATTAAGCCTGAAGACATTGGTGCTTTGCATCTCATCCCAAAGGAACTTTCACTTAAGATTATGAGTAAGATTGAAGCCGGGGAAAAGTTCACTGTGTACGTTGTTGTCCCAATGTGGCCGGAGGGTGTCCCTGAAAGTGCATCGGTTCAAGCAATATTGGACTGGCAGAGGAGAACAATGGAAATGATGTACAAGGATATCGTTCTGGCACTCAGAGCAAAGGGAATTGAGGAAGATCCTCGGAATTATTTGACGTTCTTCTGCCTCGGTAATCGGGAAGTAAAGAAACAAGGAGAGTATGAGCCTTCCGAACAACCAGAACCTGATTCAGATTACGAGAGAGCCCAACAGGCCCGACGTTTCATGATATATGTTCATACCAAGATGATGATAGGTAAGTTTGAAAATTACTGTCATAAATTACAAACTGCAGCAATCTCACAAATTTTGAAGCAATAGTTTGTTTTGTTTAATCATTACTTTCATGATTATGCATCCTTTTTGTTATTTCTTTGTAGTTGATGACGAATATATAATCGTTGGATCTGCCAACATCAACCAAAGATCAATGGACGGAGCAAGGGACTCTGAGATAGCGATGGGAGCCTATCAGCCCTACCATTTAGCTGCTAGACAGCCGGCACGTGGTCAAGTCCACGGTTTCCGCATGGCATTATGGTATGAGCACCTTGGCATGCTTCATGACTCCTTCCTTCATCCAGAAAGCCAAGAATGTATCCGTAAGGTGAACCAGATTGCTGACAAATATTGGGACCTCTATTCGAACGAGTCACTCGAGCACGACCTTCCTGGACACTTGCTTCGCTATCCGATTGGAGTTGCTAGTGAAGGAGATGTCACACAGCTGCCTGGATTTGAATTTTTCCCCGACACCAAGGCTCGGATTCTTGGCGGCAAAGCTGATTACCTCCCTCCTATCCTCACTACTTAGTTTGGTTTTTATACTTTTTGTTCACAATATTGAAGACTGCTTACTTACATCCTAATCTTTGTTTTCATTACTATATGTGGTTTGAACTTTGAAGAGTAATAATCTTTTTTGCTTTTTTATATATATGTTGAGAGTAACAATGAGCCAAACACAGATTTTTGTGATTTGATGTTGTTAACTGCTATGACTTTAGCTGGTTTCTATCAGTGTTGGTTTTCTCCCTTAATGTCATTATTCTTTAACTTCATTTGTGGTTTAATTTTTCTGAGCAAGCTTACCTTTGTTAAGGTATTGGCTAACACAAGAATATCATATCATATGATATATAATTTGAGGGGGTTTCCTGAAGATTTTGGTAGTGGAAGTATCATATGCATGCTAAATATTTTTTGAGTGGAGAGCTGATTAAGAAATTAATCTTCCATATATTTTTCTTTTGGTTTTGTAAAAACAAGCCTAACGAAAGACTCACACTCACACACTAAGTATAGAGAAGAGGTATATTACGGATTCAAATTTGCTTATCACAGCACTTCAAAATGTCACCAATCTTTTACCATCTTAGATGTCCTTATTTGACATTAATCTTTTTATTTTTATATTAATGTGGCAATGTCGTTTCCTTGTGTGGAAAGATGATTAGAAAATGTTGGGGCTACCTACCAATTTAATGACTATAAATCATGTCAAGCAGTTCTCTGATTAAGCTGGTCTTTACACATAAAAGTCTTCACACTAGGAAAATTGTCATTTTAACGTCTGATTCCTCTCTAGATAACTGAGATCCATTTAAGAGATTGACATATTCCAACAATCTTTTTTCTATATGTATCGATCAGAATCAAACCCTAGATCAAATGGTTAAGAGACTCAAGTATCTATCACTTGTGCCACAATATGTTGGTTAGAAAAGTTTTAGAATCCCTACTTTTTACTCCAAAATTGGTCATGATGTCAATTTTATTAACGGAACACTGATATGTATTTTTTTTAGGAGACATCTTATGGCATTGCATGATAGGCTTGATTATAAAAACAGAGATAGTTGTATTTGGATCTGAATATAAATATTAAATAATAGGAAGAAAAAAAAAGTCAAGTTCTATTATTCTATTTATTTATTCAATTGTTGTGGTAGATCCATTTTAAGAACATGAGCATGTCGTATGAGGGGGATATTCAATTCTAGAATATTATATTTCTTAGTCTAAAAACAACATCATCGTGCTGAAAATCAGAATCCGGATGATGAGAGTATGGGATACCACTATTGAATAAAAAAAATTAGCCAACAATGAGCTTGTTAGAATAATAGGCTATTCCTAAGTGCTAATATTACTTAATATTTGTCCAAGTGGCCTTGATCGAATTTGTTGTGCTCATAATAGTTTGTAAACAATACCACTCACTCATTAGCTATATTAGAAATTGAAAGATTAGTTTATTGGTTAGATGAATTAGTTGCAACTCCTTTAAGAGTTAGTTAGTGGTTGTTAGTAGTTAATTTTCTTTTGATCAAAGGTAGTGTGTAGTTAATTTTTGGTTGTTAGTAGACAATTTTCTTTTGATCAAAGGTAGTTTGTAGTTAATTTTTGCTTGATGGCTTCTTCTCAAACGTATTTCGACCAAAGATAACATGCTTAGAAGGGGAGTGATTAATAATAATGATTATCAATGTATATGAGGTTGCAGAATGAATGAAGTTATGGCTCGACTTTATTACGGTTACTACGGGACCGCTGTCGAATCAACATGTGCATTTTAGTTGTTTAGGTGGTTTTTTAAAGCTATATACAAACTTTATTGGGTTTTTTAAAGAAAGAAAGAAACATACGTATTTTTCAACTAAGGAGAAAAATTTCAAGTGTTTATGTGACAACATTAAGCTTCAGTCTTTCTGGTGGTTGAAAGCTATATAAACAATTTTCGTTTTCGACTATCATTATTGGTGACTTAATCCTATGTAGTGTTTGTAATCAATTTCATAACTTGTTTCATTGTTGTTTTCGATTTTGAACTTTAACATTGTAAACTCTCTTTTTCTTTAAAAAAAATAAAATTGTAAACTCTCTTTAATCTGATTTTGACACATCTTATACTTGAAGGACATCTTTAGTTTGTTTAATATATTCCGTTTAAAAAAAAAAAAAAAAAGTAGTAAATTATTCATAAGCTCTATATAGAGAGCAGGCTATATTCATTTACAAGATTTTTTTCAATTAATCAATATGAATTCTAACGAATGTTAATCTTTATCAAACTTTAAACTTATTTATTTTATCTCTGAGATGTACTCTCATCTCTATATTCTATAATTATTAGTATGATCTCAGAGTCCACTAACCTTGATAAAAGAATGAGTTGTGACAAAAAAAGTATGATACTTCCAATGTTATAATAACTGAGTAATTTGCAAAAAAATATTGTTTCAAGAATATTGACTAATTTCACTTTTCAATATAATATTAATTACTTTTTTCAATTATAACTCTAATTAATATTACTTTCACCACTTCCAATTTAATATATTATATTTTACATTTATGATAAAGAAGAATGCATCAATATTTGACAAAGACACTCAAAACCATTTTCCTCTCTCTTTCATTTATACTTTTTTTTTAATCTGTGTGAAATGGACAATTGGCTCAGTTAAAATGGGACGGAGGTAGTATGACTATGAAATATTCTGCACTTCTATGTTTATTTATAATTTTATCTTTAACAAAAGAAAGTCCGTAAAAGATATTTGAGATAGTACGGTTACTTAAAAGTTAGTGAAAAGTTTAGATAAATATGTTGTTTGTCCCTATACGTCATCGATTTTTTTTGTTATGGTCCATGAATTGTTTTTTTTCTTCTTCAAAAGGCCTTAAAAGATCAAATATGTTTGTCAATGGTCCAGATGTCAGTCTATGATAAAAATACAATGTGGCAAACAGAGAGTGGCATGACAATAAGTGATATATCAAACGGAACACAAGTGAATTACAAGTGTTTCAGTCGTTAAATAGCATAGGCTAATTGCCAAAAAAATAATTAAAAATACCTAATTTCTTCTTCTCTTTCTCGTCACCTCTCTTCTTCATATTGTTTCTTGCATCTCTTGTTTTCCTCATCGACACCATTTCAACATATTCGACAAACTATTCATCATTGATTTCTAACTCTACTCCATTTCAATTGACAGAATGTGGTTGTAAAAAATCAATGAGGATGTTCATCTCCAATTTCAATGAAAACCCCAAAAGAAAATATTGGAAATGTCAAAACTAAACAATGAGTTCGTTTGATAATTTTTCCTCCCAATCTTCTAATTTCATTATTTTTTTTTTAGTTTGAATCTCCTTATCTATGTTTAATCTATGACGTATTTGTGTTTGGGCAGTGGCAAGTTGCAAACTGTTCATAAGGGATGATGAACATGATGGGCATACTCCATATTTTTGACCAACATCTAAACCAAGAAATCACTTTGATTGGCAGCGACAAGTTGCAAACTATTCATAAGGGAATTAGAATATCTCAAACACAAAGATTCCACTTGTCTTCATGCACAATTTCGATCTTTGATGAGCTCCGAAGCGCAAAATTGATTTAGCACCAACGAACAATAAACATCACTTCTTCTTCCTCGCCATCACAAGCTCACAACTCTTTATTCCCTTTTGGCTTTCTATTTCTCATAACCCTAAATGCAGGGACAAAAATGAAAAATGGGGTTTTTGGGGAAATCCTGATTGCCACATGTGACTCGATCACCTCAATCTCACATCCCCTTCATTTTACACATCAATATCCTTTTGCCACATATGTGTTTTTGTTAAAAGGGACTAACGTCAAGGACTATTAACATATGAATTTGATCTTTTAAGGGTTGTATCCGCACAAAAAAATATACAAGGGCCAAAACGAAGAAAACACTAACTTACAAGAACAAACAACATATTACTCACTTTTTTATTCGGTACAATTTATATGAACTTAATCACTTTATGCGGAACACATTGTTAAAGTGTAGTGTTCACAATAATTTCATTCAATAAAAAAAATATTGAAAAGAGTGTTTCCTTAAAACAAAAATGTTGGAAAAAGTTTCACAGCACTCATGGATAAAAAAAATTCAAACATTCCTAATGATTCATTTTCTTTAATTCTATTCAAATAAAAAATAAAACATTTAATCTATAAATTTTAGTTTGTAAGTACCGCAAAAAAAAAATAATATGAGCATAGCATAAAAAATTAAAGCAAAAGAGAGGTTTTTTAGAATACCTCATATATGTGAACTATAAAATTCTCATCATCATCATCATCATCAATCTCAACATTTCCACCACCATCACCACCACCACCATCCATTTGCCAGCATTCGAACCTGTGACATGCAGGTAATGTTTCCACACAATTACCATACAGACCAAGCGATGCTAGCGGTTTTAAATTGTATAAAATCAAACTCGGGCTTTAGTGAATAAGCCCAGGCCAAAGTTCTATCATTCTATTTATTTATTCAATTGATGTGGTAGATCCATTCTAAGAACATGAGCATGTCGTATGAGGAGAAAATTCAATTCTAGAATATTATATTTCTTAGTCTAAAAACAACAGCATCGTGCTGAAAATCAGAATCCTGATGACTGAGAGTATGGGATACAACTATTGATTTAAAAAATTCAGCCAACAATGAGCAGCGTCTTAAAATATTAGGATATTGCTAAGTGCTAACATTACTTAATATTTGTCCAAGGTGGCCTTGATCAAATTTGTTGTGCTCATAATACTTTGTAAACAATACCACTCACTCATTAGCTATATTAGAAATTGAAAGATTAGTTTATTGGTTAGATGAATTAGTTGTAACTCCTTTAAGAGTTAGTTAGTGGTTGTTAGTAGTTAATTTTCTTTTGATCAAAGGTAGTTTGTAGTTAATTTTTGTTTGACGGCTTCTTCTCAAACATATTCCAACCAAAGATAATATGCTCAGAAGGGTCGAAGGGGAGTGATTAATAATAATGATCATCAATGTATAGGAGGTTGCAGAATGAATGAAGTCATGGCTCGACTTTATTACGGTTGCTATGGAATCTCTTTCGAATCAACATTTGCATTTTGGTTGTTTAGGTGGTTTTTCAAAGCAATCTCGTTAGACTCTAAACAATATTTGGCTTTATTGTGTTTGAGTCATTTGAAAAGAAGAAAAAAAAAATTAATTTTTAACATAAGGAGAAAAATTTAAAGTCTTTATTATGACAACATTAAGTTTTAGTCTTTCGGATGGTTGAAAGCTAGATACACAACTTTCGTTTTCGACTATCACTATTGGTGGTTTAATCTTTTGTAGTGTTTGTCATCAATTTCATAACTAGTTCCTTTTTTGTTTTCATTTTATTTTCGATTTTGAACTTTAACATTGTAAACTCTCTTTAATCTGATTCTGACACATTTTATGCTTGAAGGACATTCTTAATTTGTTTAATACATTCCATTTTAGTTTTTTTTAAAGTAGTTAATTATTCATAAGCACTATATAGAGAGCATGCTATATTCATTTACAAAATCTTTTTTAATTAATCAATATGAATTCTGCCGAATTTTAATCTTTATCAAACTTCAAACTTGTTTATTTTATCTATGAGATGTACTTTTAACTCTATGATTCTATAATTTCTAGTATGATATTAGAGTCCACTAGTTTTAATAAAATAATGAATTGTGACAAAAAAAAAAAGTATGATATAACTATGAAATATACTATACTTCTACGTTTATTTATATTTTATCATTAATAAACGAAAGTTCGTATAAGATAGTTGAGATAGTGCAATTACTTAAAAAATTGTGAAAAGTTTAGATAAATATGTTGTTTGTCCCTATAGATCGTCAAATTTTTTGTTATAGTATATGTATTGTTTTTTTCTTTTTTTGTTGAAAAAAGGCCTTAAAAGATCAAATATGTATGTTCATGGTTCATGACGTCAGTCTTTGATAAAAAACGTAATGTGGCAAACAAAGAATGACGTGACAAGAAGTGATGTATCATATGGGATACAAGTGGATTACAAGTGTTTGAGTCATTAAACAGCAGAGACTAGTTGCAAAAAATAAATAAATCATATTTTAGAAAATAACTAATTTCTTCTTCTCTTTCTCGTCATCTCTCTTCTTCATATCGTCTCTTGCATCGCTTGTTCTTCTAATCGACGTTATCTCAGCATACTCGCCAATCTTTTCATCATTGATCGCTAACTCTACTCCATTTCAATTGGCAGAATGTGGTTGTAAAAAATCAACGATGATGTTTAACTCCAATTTCAATGAAAACCCTAACATGAAAATATTAGAAATGTCCAAACTAGACAATGAGTTCGTTTGATAATCTTTCCTCCCAATCTTCTAATTTCATTATTTTTTTTACTTGGAATCTCTTTATCTATGTTTAATTTGTGATGTATCTGTGTTTGGGCAGTGACAAGTGGCAAACTGTTCATATGGGATGATGAACTTGATAGGTATACTCCATGTTTTTATCCAACATCTGAACCTAGAAATCACTAATGGACAGTGACAAGTTGGAAACTATTCATAAGAGAATCAAAATACCTCAAACACAAATATTTCACTTGTTTTCCATGCACGATTTTGATTGTTGATGAGCTTCGAACCACATAAATGATTTAGCACCAATGAACATTAAACATCACTTCTTCTTCCTCGCCGTCACAAGCTCACAACTCTTTATTCCCCATTGGATTCCTATTTCTTAGAACCCTAAAATGCAAGGATGAAAATAAAAAGGATGTTTTTGGAGAAAAAATTGATTGCCACATGTGACTCAATCACCTCAATCTCACATCCCCTTCATTTTACATGTCAATCTCCTTTTGCTACATATGTGCTTTCTTAATAGAGACTAACATCAAGGATCATTAACAAACGAATTTGATTTTTTAAGGGTTGTTTCCACAAAAGAAAAAGATACATGGACAAAAACAAAGAAAGCGCTAACTCACAGAGACGAACACCATATTTAAGCCGATTACTTAATATTATTCTATTTTTGATTGGAAATTTGTTTATTACTCATAACTAACATAATCTATTACTTGTTTTTAAGGGAACGTAATCTATTACTTATTTCTATCAAAATAAGTAAATAATATTTATAGTCTAGGAACAAATGAAAACAAATTTTTAACCTAATTAAAGGGTATGAGTTTGAATTCAACTCTTAAAATACATCGTGGTTAAATCTTTTAGTTCAAAATTTGCTAGAGGATAGTAATAAACAATGCCCAATTTCTGGGATGTGCAAATTAAAAATTCATTGTTCAACTTCAGTGTTCACTTGTGAAGAAATTCTTGACAAAAAAAGAAAAGGTCATGAAAAAGTCCAAATAGTTAAAGGATGTACCTAGCGTGTACGACGTAAGAACTAGAAGATTCTCTTAAAACATGGTATGCGGTCCTTTTCTCATTTATTTCTTTGCCATGTGAACGTCGTCTCTGTTCATAAGCCAGGTTTGAAAATAGACTGCTGGTCACTCACGACTGTTCCAATTATTATTATTTATTCTGATTTTTCATTACGAGAAAAATAAAAACGATTTTTACTAGTATTTTATACAACAATAAACAATATACTTTCTATTCCAACAAAAAAAAATCACTTTCTAGTAAAAAAATTGGAACAGTGATTAATTTTTTTTTGTTGGTGGCCGGAATTCAAACCCCGGACCTTACCAACTAAGCTAAGGGATGGAACAATGATTAATTGATTATATATGTAGTAGCTTAATTTTTAATATTTTTTTAAGAAACTTAATTTTTACTATTAAAAACTTGAAGAAGGATTTTCAAAAAAAAAAAAAACTTGATGAAGGAAATATCTTTTATTATTATTTTTAATTAAATACAGTGACACCAATGATTATTTGAACTAGATACATTGAAGTTACAAGAACTAGTGTTCACCATTGAGTTAACACCTCAAGTGTATAAAATGTTTAATTGATATTCATTGTTACTCTAATATACTTTTTTTTGTAGTGATAATACACGTTTTTTTTTAATACCATCAATCAATTAATATTGTTAGGTTATTGAATAATTGATTTTAATCGTATTTACTTAAAATGTTATACAAATGGTAGTCTATAATTAGGAGGATAGTTCTCTCAAATATATAATAATTAAGAGGATGGTTTTCATGCACTAACAAGGTAAAACTTTTTTATACATGCATGTTAAGTAAGAAATTTCAAAAATAAATCAAAACCACCTCTAAAAAGCAGAAACCTCTTCATTCTCTCTAGAAAACCACCGCCTCCTTATGCATTTTTCACTCTCAAATCCAAACCTCTTTGTCCAGATGTAGATCTGGTGGTTGGTGATCCAGTCCTCCTCATGGCTGTATCACTCTCTGTCGGCGACGTCGCGCCGCCGTGTCTTGTTCCTCCCATCAACCGCCGCACTGTTTTTTATGCTTTTCTCCTTGCGGCGATTGTCATATGTTTTGTTTAATCCTCTTATGTGTCCTTCCTTTTGATCTTCACTGTTTGCAAGAAACAAAATGGATGGTGAATACAGATCTGGTCTAGCTCTTCTCCACCTGGAACGTGTGAGCCTCCTTTGGTGGGTGTGAGCAATTTTTCCTGGATTCGAGTTACTCTTGCTACTGACAGCGTTTCAAAGCTGGTGGTGTTTAGGTTCGTGTTCTGTTTAGTTTGTCGTGGATTATTGTGTGAGATTCGGTGGTATTGGTTGGTGGTTTTTTGTGTTTTTTGTCTGGTTATGGTGGGGTCGACGGTGGTGTTGGTGATGTCGGTTGCTATTGATGGCGTGTTCGTAGCTTGTTAGTTCAATTTGTTTTATGGTTGTGTTCTTTTCTGTTTCTGTTTTGGTTAGAGATTAGGTGGGATTAGACCTGGCTTTTTTGCGGGGGTTGGATTCGTAAATCTGAATGGGTCTTGTTCTATAACCCGAAAGGGCGGTGTGTGATTCAAAAACCCGTAAGGGTGTGGTTCGTTTAACCAGAAAGGGTATGGTTATTGACGTATTGAACTCATCATTCGATATGAGTTTTTACGTGTTGTATTGCTCGAAAGAACTTTTTATGCTTGCTGTGTTGATCAGGGAGCTGTTGGCACTTGGATGTTGATACCATGTTGGCGTCGATCCATTTACCATGTTAAGACTTTAATTGTTCTCTACAATGTTCACTTTTCATACAATTTTTGTAACTTGGTTTCGAGCCCGTACGCGAGTTTGCTAGGTTGCGCCTGTGATCAACGTTTCATTGTTAGGATAGTTTAGAGTTGATCAACTTGAACTGATTTATCACGATGTATTTCCGTTTGGGTTATTCCTGGGTTAAGTCTAATATCCCCCAGTCTTTGTACCTTTTTATTTAATATATTTTCTATTTTGTCTAAAAAAAAAAATACATTTTAAAACTCTAAACAAGGTAAAACTTCTAAAATATCTCTAAAATGTCATGTTAAGTAAGATATTTTAGAGACATTTTAAAACTAACCTAAAACAGCAGAATAATTTAAGAAAGTTGTTATTTGTATTATAGTTGTTTGTAATCACTATTGTTTTTACAATTTTATCTTTTAAGAGAGAGAGAGTTATTTTATTTTTCAACATACTATTTATTGTTGATTGAAAAAAAGATGTATATTAGCAAATAGCCTTATAAAAAGGGACAAAAAAAATCTCAAAAGAGTTTTATAATTAAGGACGAATGTAGTATGATAGTATGTCAGTGTACGATTAATATGTGTATCCCAATGATTAGTTGTCATTTTAATTAATGAATATGACAACTCATGTATTTTCATATTCTTAATTGAAAGTGACAATACATACACATCATTTGATACATGTGTAAAATAATTGTACATTGACGGGGTATACTAATTAAATTTTAACAAAGAATTATAATGTAATTAAATTGAATGCATGTGTAAAATAATACATTGTGGATATATACTAATCAAGTCTTATAATTAATGGTCTGTGTAAAACAATTTACACTAACAATGCATACAGATTAATGATGTTTATCAATCAAGTAATTGATCTCAATTGGTTAATGAGCTCTACCAAGGATTTGTTTAGATTGACTTACTTTTAAGCTTATGAAAAATAGCTTAGACAAAGAAATAAGTTTGAATGTTAATTAATAAGTTTTCACTAAAAAAATTGTATCTATAAAGCTATTTTTTCAAAAACTACATTGACAAACTTATGAATAATACATAATAGCATATGCAAGTAAATAAGCTTGTATGTTAATTCTCTTTCTCCCTATAAAAGATAATTTATAAGCAAAAAAATCACTTTTTAGATTAATTGAATATCTAATGTATCTGATCTACATTATTAGACTAAATACATTAATTTTTCAATGGATGTAAAAAAATATTTTTTTCTTTTATAATAATGACCAAAGGGAGAAAAATATTTAACTTAAAATACTGATTTCACCATACTCGATTGTGCTTTTTACCTCTTATTTAATCCTCATACAAATAGAAAAATAATATTATTAAGTGTAAGTAATCAAATAAATAACAACTCATTAGAATATCAACTCAGTCATACATTCTCCAATCACTATTATAAACAAAAATTTATATTTTAAATTAATTTAATAATTGATATATGTGGTCTTTTTTTGTGGTGTCTGGAATTCGAACCCCAAATCTTACATATATTATGCATTATTCCTCTATCAATTGAGTTAAGCTGACGGAGATTAATGTATGTATAATGAAGTGAGTGTTTGAGAGAGTGTTGCTAGCACTCCTCTTATAATAAAGACTACATATACTATTAATTAAATGAATCAAAAGTGTTTTTTTGACTTATAATTGTGATCAGATGATGTAGGTATTAAAAAAAATCATATACATATCATGTTATACTTTCAATCAATCATAATTAAGTAATTTTAAACATAAAACTAAAAATAAAAAAAATCAAACTCTGCATTTGTTGACTTCAAATAATTTCACTCTTAAAATTGCTAAGAGTTGGACATAGTCAAGCAACTATTTACAACCACAAGAATACATTAGATTTTTCTCAAACTTTTTCTCCTTCACAAGAATACCCTTTCCACCAGAATTCACACCCATTTTTTGTTCAATTAGGACTTCAAATATTGTTTCCAACGCACCCACCTAAAAATATAAAAATAATATTGAAAAAAAAAGATTTATTTTTTTACCATCTTCTAATTTCTTATTGCTCTAACCTCCCATGTTCTACACCATAAAAATTCTTTCCCATGTTCTAAGTTCCATAACCAAGATGATCAATGACAACACCCCATTCTTTGAACTCTATCTCTTAAAATTCCATTGTACAAAGCAACTCTATTTGCTGGCATTGCTTTTGTTTCTGGAATTTCATTTCTGCATTCACTAATTGATACTCTGTTTTTCTTCCCCTTTTTTTCTCTAAATTCTTTCACCATCACATTTTCTGAAAATTTCACTTTCTTCTTGTTCCTTCTCTTTTCCCTCTTCTTTTCCTCTGTAAAAAATAAAACAAAATAGAAAATTAAAGTGAGTATTTCATCAAATATATTCAGAAGGACAAAACTTAGATACAATTCTCTCTGATACACTTTTATAATGTTTTTAATCACAACATAACACGCGAAATATTTATTTCAATATTTGACGTGTCATGTTGTAATTGAAATACAAAACAAAGAAAATACCTATAGAACAGTATCTAAATTTTCTGAAAAATTTAAATTTAAATTTTTTATGTAAAAAAAATAGAGTATTTTTTGTAAGAATGAATTGAATTACCTGTGTATAAGCAAGATCGTAGAATTGGTTTGTTTTCTGAATTGGGTGTTTCATGAAATTGAAATGTTGATGAATTTTTTTGTTTACAGAAAGTAAGATAAAGAACAGTAGTTGAAACAACCATGGCTGTGGTTAAAACAAGACCTTGTGAGATTGAAGTCATGTTGTGGTTTGGAACAGAGTAAAGAAAACAGAGAAAGAAGAAGTAACAAACAACAACGTTGTCTTGTGTTGTGAGAAGTGTGAGAAAATGAAGACTTATTTGTTGACTATGAATATGAAAGAAAGAGCCTTATATAAATACTGTTGAATAGAGAGAGAATGTGAAGAAGTGCTTTTTGTGAAGGTTCACATGTGGCACTGGTTGGGAAAAAGGAAAAATTTATTACAAATTACAAAAAATAAGAATCTATATGCTTTAATTAATTAATTATGGTAATTAGAAATGTTAAAAAAATAAAAAATTAATTAATGGATAAGTGTTGGTTGTGTAAAGTTATTTTACATCGTCATCTAGTCACAACTCTTCAATTTATCACAAAATAGTTGATTTTTTTTCATATAAAACGTTACATTTTTTATTATGATGACAAACCACATTCTTTAATTTTAATAAATAATTATATTTTTTGGACTAATATAAATAAATAATAATATTGGTTTACTGGTGAATTAGTTGTTGAGGGGAATAGTGTGAGCAAACTACATTTGATAAAAGATTCTTTATTGGTGTAAAGGAAGTTTCCTAGAAATGTATGTTGGAAAAGTGGGATAAATTCAAAGTAAGACAACAAGAGGATGAATGTCGAAAAATACATGGATTTATAAATTAATCTATTAGTCTCGGTCAAAAAAACCAATTAATCTATATTTTATGGAAAATAAATTAATATTTGACTTCAATATTTTTAAATGATTTACGTGACACAAATAGTAGATAAGTGCATAGTTTTAAAACCCGGACCGGATCGGCCGGTCCGATCGGTCGAACCGTGAACCGGGGACATAACCGGTTCGGTCTGCTTATTAGATCAGACATGCAAATGAACCGGTCAAAACCGGCATGACTCGCTAAAAACTGGTAAAAATCGGTGACTCGACCGGTTTGATGAACCGGATCGGATCAATAAAAAAATCAGAAAAATTGGAAAAAAAATCATAGATCAGAACGATTGGCAATACAAAATCAGAAAAACTGGAAGAGAACAAAATAATAGAGAGATCGACGACGGAGGAAAGAAGATAAAGATGGCATGAACAGATTGAAACTAATCAACTTGTTTTAGATCTGATATGTGCTTTCTAATTTGATATCTACTTGTTTGGATGAGTTTAGATTTTGATTTAGAGAGAATAGAAGATGAGTGTAAGGGAGGAGCGGCTGCAAGCCTGCAACATAGAAAAGTAGGGTTAAGTTTTCAACTTCACCTTTATTTGACATTTAAGG
>Ga0315913_1004163_pt1 | contig 17484 bp, 7 predicted proteins | sample MpolsnodulesMG_FD_207736 | JGI IMG/M metagenome (GOLD analysis project Ga0315913, IMG submission 207736) | Medicago polymorpha root nodule microbial communities from Los Angeles, California, United States - small nodules | ecosystem: Host-associated > Plants > Roots > Nodule | place: USA... | reverse complement strand
ATTAGCAACTACATATTTTACGATAAATCATGATATTCCATTGTTTTAACATATATCCTTTCAATGCAATATTTTATCGAAAACGTTACTGAACCCGTGCGAAGCACGGGTTTGTAACTAGTTTTTAGAAAGAAAAACAATAGCAACAACAACAAAACACGCAGACACGTCCACGTTTAATTTATTTTATCACCTAACTAAGGGAGTGTCTGCTTCTCCTCTCTTTTGCCCTCTTAAATACTGAGATTAATTCATGAATTAATCATGATTAACGCACATATACATGAACCTAGTTTATCTTATGGGTTGGCAGTTGAAATCTTAGAAAGCCTTTCAGATTAAAGTAGCAGCCACATTGGATCAAAAATAAAATAGTAGCATAAGCAACCACATAAATGGGTTATGACCATTCAAATTTAGCTTACTGTCGTGTAATTTAAGCATTATTATTATCTGAAATTCATAACTATACACTGTCCATGTAACTAAACCCTAAATATCCAATGTAACTAAACCCTAAACCCTAAATGTCCAGTGTTATATGAGTGGAACATAACTATTTTAAAATGGAGAGTTTTTTTTTTTACTTTGATCGACAAAACGGAGAGGGTATTTTATATTGTGTCAAAAGATAATTGAATACGTTTGTAAAATATTTGACCAATCTTTCAATTTAATCCTTAAACTCTCACTTTCTCTCTAATTTAATTCCTAAACTTTATAAACATAATAAGTAGTCTCTAAAACATATTACATATACTCTATAATCCATCAATTTATTCAAAAAAATAAAATCCATCAATTTAGCCCGCACTATTAGAATGTTAAAAACTAAATTGACGGTTTCTTATACACTTTAGAGACTAAATTGACCGACTACATATACTATAAAAACTATATGTTTTATTTAGTTCACATATCAAATTGAAGAAATAATGATAATTTAGGAATTAAATTGCGATGATTTATTTAAAATATTTGTATACCATCAATGATACTCCCTCCGTTCCGGATTAGCCGAGCCAAAAGCTCATTTCACACGTATTAAGAAAAATGTATAAATAAAGGAGAGAGAAAAATAGTTTTAAGTGCACTTGTTAAGTATTGATACATTCTCCACTATCATAAATGTAAAGTGAAATATATTGAATTGAGAATGATGAAAATAATATTAATTAGAGTTATAAAGGGAAAAAAGTAATTAATATTGTATTGAAAAGTGAAACGACTCAGTTATTTTGGGACATTTTTTTTGTGTGCAAATGACTCAGTTATTATGGGACGGAGGGAATAGTTATTAAACTATCTCTATGTGTTTCAATATTAAATGAAATTGAGCTCGTCTAATTGGTAAGGAATTGATTCATAATACGCAAGAGCACGAGTTCATCTTTTTTTTTGGGAGAAGTTCATCTTTTGTTATTCACAAAGTTCTCATTAGTTGATAATTTATTCATATTTTTATTAGCATTCTCCGAACTTGACACTTGCCCTCGAGGCCCATTCACCTAAACATTTTCCTATTTAAAAAAAATATTAAATGAAATTGAGTTTAATTTTGTTGCAAAATTATTTATATTAACATTCAGATGTCCTTGAAGGAACATCTGATAAAAATTGGAAATCTGTCAAGACAACCGTGTGACCAACCCAACCAGACAAGGCTGGCTGAGAACGATCATCTACAATCAACTTATGATGATTTCCATAGGTCTCAGTATAGAGCCGTTAATCACGCTCAAATCACACGGTCTTAAATCTTCATCCAGATTTATGTTCCCGTTTCCTTAGAAATCAAGGACACAGTAGTACGATCTTATAGAACAATCCAAAAACATATTTGGTCAACTTTGAAACTCCCAATTAAAATGTCAAACCACGATTTGGCCACGGTGCTCAAACACTCTAACGACATCATCATTGCATTGTCTAAACATTTACTTGCACTAATTTGTTTTTAATTGACTAGTATATGCAGCTCAACAATTATGCGAAGAAAACACTGAATGAAGACTTATATAGTTAAGCAATTAATGTCCATGCATTTTGCTTGTTAAGACAAATTCATATTTGTTCGTGCAATCGAAAAAGCTTTTTGTTCAACCTGGCACTGGTTTTACTTTTTCATAAATGCAAAAAAAAAAAAAATGCGGCTGCAATTGGTCTTAGATAAATGATGAAATCGACAATGATGGTTGTGTTGTTGTTCAATGGTTAAACACTGAAAAATTTCAAACCATTACCATTTAAAGAAAACAATGGGCAAAAAAGTCAACAATCATTGTCATTGTGGATCAATGATCATTATGAGATCTTGGTTGAGAGCCAATTTATATAGATAAATATAAATAAATTGTGGAAATGGATAAGTGTGAGGTCATATACTAACTAAGCTTATAAATTAAAATACACTACTAGTATATATCTTATCTTTAATTTCCCTGTCTTTGACTGAATAATCATATGTTCCTTTCAAGTTTCAATCTTATGATTATATATAAACGGGCAGTAATAATAATAATTATAATAGTAATAATAATAATAATAATAACCACTCTAATACAAACTGCAAAAACAAGTATACCTAAACTTGACTGTTTACTTTTCTGTTTCTTTTTTATTGTTGTTTCTGTAGAATTTTTGTTTTTGTTTAATTATCATTTTAAAATTAGTTAAATATACCATTAATTATTTTTTGAAGAAGATATATACCATTAATTATTGTTGTGTCAATAACACCTTTAATATTTATTGCATAAAGAGAATTATGTAAAAATAAAGATATTATATTTATAGGAGAAAATACAAATAATTCCATTTTAAAAAGTTAGTATTTTTTTTGTATACGTAAATAACCTTAAAGCAAAATTAAAAAGAAAATCAAAATTATTTAAAAGTAAATAAGTATATATACGTGCCAGCAGCAATTGTTGTGCCTTACTGCCTTTGGATAAGGACTTGTTTTGAATTTCGTACAATGTTTGGACTAGGGTAAAGAATCTGTTAATTAATTAACTACTTGGCAATGTAACATAATTTGATCGAGAATAAATATAGACAACATAATAAGTACTCCGTTTTTTTTATAATGAAAGTAAAACATAGGAGTACATATAGTAGCAAGTTATAGCTAATTATAATCATAAAAGTTAGAATTATTTGATTGTTGATATATGACAGGTTAGAATGCAAAGATTAGTAAAATCTTTAAATATGTAAGCATTAGAAAAAAAGAATGCAAAGACTAGTAAAACCTTTAATACGTAAGTATCTTTTTTTTTTTTTTACAATAACCTTCAATATGGAAGTATTAAACATGAAAAGTTTTCAAAGTTCATTGTGACTCAAATATTATGATAGTAGTTAATCTATAAAAAGTAGTTCCCTAAAAAAAAAAAAAATCTATAAAAAGTAGCTAGCTAGAACGACGTATTTTTTGATGAGCTCTATATTTTTTTGATGAGCTAGCAAACATGACGTATGAGAAGATACATACAATAATATTTCATCCTCTCTGCTATTTGACTAACAATTGTAGCTCAGCTATTTTTTGTTTGATTTTGTTTGTTACTTTCTTCCTTGATGAGTTTTCTAAACAAAAGTGATGATATAGTTTACTAATCATATACATAAATTCTTTTGTTTGAAGTTATTGTTGGAACATTGGTGTGAAAATGGAAAGAAATTGGAAGGTTGGAAGATTAAACATCAAATAATTAAACTTTAATCTAATGTTGTGTGAATTGTAAAAAAAATAGTGTGGGGGTCCCACATAAAATAGAACACACACACATTAGTAGTGTTTTTAATTTTAAATGCCTGGTAATGAAGAAAATAATAATAATAATAATTATTCTTTATTCATGGATATCACTTCCCATAATTTTAAGTTATGTTTGTTGTGATAAGATTGAGAATCCAACTGAATTTCTTATCTTTCCTTCATTAGTTTGATTCAGGTAATCTTGTGGGTTTGTTTCTTTTTGAACTTATCCGATTAGTTTGTTACTTGAGCTGATCTGTGGGTTGCTTAATTTTTAAGTTTACTTAATTCTTAAGTTTCTCCAAATTAGTTACAAACTCTCCCTATAAAAGTAGAGCTCACCTAGTTCAAAATCACATCAAAAAGTTTCATTGAGTTGTCGGGAACTCTTTCTCACTTCTCCCTTTCTTGACTTGTGTTGACGAGTCTTTCTTCTATTCATCTACTTTTTTTTTCTTCTGTTCCTTCGAAATTAAGAGTGCTCTTAAGACCATAGTCCATTTTCAGTTTAATGTCCCTTTGGAATTAAGAATGGTCTTAAGTTCATAGTCCCTTCGATATTTTTATGTCCTTCGAAATAAATAATAATTTAAGATCATAGTCCCTTTTTCGGTATAATGTCCCTTCAAAATTATGAATGATCTTAAAGTATATTATTCTTCGATTCTTGAAGAAGTTAGACGTTAGAATGGTGTAAAACTATATTTGAGTGATCATAGTATCATAGTTGGAGAAGTTAATAATTAGAATGGTGGTAACACCATATTTGAGTGGTCTCAGCATCATAATAGAGTGGTAACAGTACCATATTAAAGTGGTTTCAGTATTAAAAGAATGATCTTGGTACCATATTGGAGGTGCAATTCTCGAACGGTTTTCTACAATGTAATAGTTTATCGAACAGTTGTAGCTGATCTTGTTTTATCTTAGAGGCGGCGTGGTTGATAGTCTATCTTGCACAATTTTTAGCAGTGCCGCGAAACGTCTTAAAGAGAGCGACCTGGTCGTAACTCAACCTAGTAACAACTTCGATAGATAATAGAATTTGAAAATCTAAATACAACAGTTATGTTATTTATTGATTCCAGCATAAGGAGATAAACTACATGATCAAGGCATCAAAAATCAACAATTCATAGTGAAAATTGCACAAAGACGAATTGTCAATAATTTCTTCAATTCGAAAATCTATGACAATAATCAAAGTTTGGTCAATTAAATTTTTCTTGAGAATATCTTGTGAGTGTAGTTTACATACATTTTCTTAAGGTTACACATTGATGTTGGGGAAGTGATATACTCTCTTCCACTCCCAATTACCCCACACTGTGTTTCGATGTGTTGTCCGTTTTGGATGTATGCTATTAATGGTTTTGTCGTTTATAAGGTGTTTCGTTCGGTTGAAGAGTGTGGGTGTTATATATAACTTACCCTTGACCATGATTCTTATGTAATGTCAGTTGGTAGGGACGTTGCATATTATATGCAGGAGCTGGGGATCGAACTCCGGACATCTCATTTCTTCACAATTAAATGTGAGTTCTAGCCACTAGGCTACTTGACAAAAAAAAAAGAACAATAATAGTAGGCTAATGCTTAACAAATTAAAATGTGGATCTTATGTTTTTTTAGTACCAGTTCATCTTTGTATCTTATTCTCAAGTGAGATATTAGTCGACCGCAATAAAATTGAAGCTTTTCAGTATGTTCTTGGTTATTATTCTTGCTTTTCTAGTGACCGCACCGGGAGAAGCGGGGGTCTTGCTATTTTTTGGCGTTCTACTTCTAATTGTAGCCTTGTTAATTATTCTAGTAATCATATTTTTGTTGAAATTGTTGACCCTATCCTTGGTACTTGGAGGCTTACTGGTTACTACGGGTACCCCAATGGGGAACGTAGGCAAGCCGCGTGGAACTTCCTTCGTAATTTGTCTGAACAATATGTAGGTCCTTGGTGTATTATTGGCGACTTCAATGATATTATGGATGATAGTGAAAAGAGAGGGCGTGCTACACGACCACGGTGGTTAATTAACGGCTTCCGTCAAGCTGTTTTAGATTCTGGTATATCAGATGTGCCGCTTGAAGGATATCCTTTTACATGGTTCAAAAGTCTGGGCAAATAACACTATAAAAATAAAATATTATTTGATAATAAAATAAAAACGAAAATTAAAAATAAAATAAATAAAAATGAGATAAATTAAATAAAAAGAAAGAAATAAAAAAGGGAAGATAATAAATAAAAAAAGTAATTAAAACTTTCCCTTTCGGTAACCAAATGAGGTATTTTAAAATATCTCTCTGCCGAAATTTCGTCTGAGACGACAAAATCACTCGGGTTTTAAAATACGAATAAAACTTTTGACTGACTAAAAAAATATGAATAACAATTTTAACACGCGAACAAAAAGATATAATTATACGAGTAAAAAGTTTTTGCTAAAATAAAACCTTAACTATACGAACAGAAAAGTTTTAACTAACTAAAATACGGATAAAACGCTTTAACTAACTAGAATACGAGGAACAAAAGTTTTAACTGATTAGAACGCTTAATAAAAATGTTTTAAGTACTTAAACTACGAATAAAAAGTTTAACTATACGAAAAAGGGTTTTAACTGATTAAAACGTGAAAGAAAATGTTTTGACTGATTAAAATGCGAATAAAAATATAATTGGTCAAAATTTAGGGTATGACAGCAGAGAATCAACTTTTCTTCACAACCTTTTTTCTTCTCGGTTTTTGACTGGATTCAAGAGGGTGCTAAATGTGCTCGCTCATCTGTTTTCTTTGTGCCTTTGTGGTGCCTTTGGAAACACTGTAACATGATGTGCCTAAGCAATGAAACAATGTCTATGACTTGTCTCTATTGCAAAATTTTCGGTTTGACTGAAACCATCAGCACCAGTCTTCGCAATTCTACTAGCGCTCCTACCCCTGCAAGATTTATTCGCTGGAACAGTAACAACCACATGTGCTCAATTTTGAATGTGGATGGAAGCTGCAACGATGATCCGATCTGCTCAAGTTTTGGAGGAGTTCTCCGAAACAGTACGAGCAACTATTTATCTGGCTTTTCAGGCTTCATCAACAACTCTCAAGATATCCTGTTCGTAGAGCTTACGACACTCCATCAAGGTCTAATTTTGGCAATCAGCTTAAATTGCGGCAACTTGGCTTGCTATTCTGACTCTTTGCTCGCGGTCAACCTCATCAGGGATGACCTTCCTCGGTACCATGTTTATGATGTTCTTGTTAATAACATTAAAGACATTTTGAACTCTAGAAACTTCTTCTTCAGCATTCTCTCAGAGGAGGTAATTAATGTGCGAACTTCATGACTAAACTTGGAGCTTCAAATAATGTCGCTCTATCTATCCATTCTACCCCTCTGGAGGGCCTGCTATCGCTGCTAAGGATGGATGAATTAGGATCTCTTTGTTAGGCACTAGTTGCCTTTTCCTGTTTCTGTTTTTGTTTCTTGTTTCTTTTTAGCGTTGTAAAAAAAAAAAAAAAGGTTCCTACCATCAATATTATTAATTTCCGCTGTAACGCGTACGCTCAATTTTTTCAGAAAAGATAAACCATAGCTTATTACGTTTATACGAATATATTATCAAAATTCAACCATAATCGTGTGCTACTTTAACATATAATTGTTCATCTCATAAAAAAAACTTGTTCATAGTTAACATTGTTGATCATTAATATTCACGCAAAGGGGAGAGAGCGAGTCAACGACTGTACTATGTCATGTGATCATGTCTTAACTAAGAAAAAGTTCATGAAAAGGAAAGAAAAGTCAACATATTGAATTTTCTTAAGTATATATTTCTCCCGTGCTAAAATATAAACAAAAATAATCCCCGTGAGTTTAGCTCAATTGGTAGGGATATTACATAATTTATACAGGGACTGGGGTTCGAACCCTGGACACCACACTTCTCCACATTTAATTGTGTGAGCTTTGGCCACTAGGCTATTAGATAAAAAAAATATAAACAAAAATGAATTAACATAAATTAATTTATCTGATACAAATTTTGAAGTAAATACATTAATTTTTATTGATCAATTTTTGCTTATATTTTAGAACGGAGGAAATACAATATAATATAATAAAGAAAAATACTATAAGGTGCCAATGTTTTAAGGATTCAAACTAATTTAACTAATAAAGTTTTTTATTTTAAAAGAAAAATCATTATTTGTCATGCTTCTGGCTTTCATACGACGGAAGCTAATCAATATAATATGTATAGATAAAATGTATAACAACATATAGGATGTGTTTGTTTCGACTTTAAAAAAAATAGATTTTGTCAAAAGAATCTACAGAGTTTTTTTTTAAAGATTTTTAAAAAAATCTGAAGTTATTGTGTTTGCCTACTATCCATAAAAATCCATTTAAAAAAAAAAAAAAAAGGTTCTAACAATGACATGTGTTATCTCCTTATTGTTGAAAAAAAATAGATTTAGAGAAAAACTAATCCTAATAGCTTTTATTTTAGGATCAAAATAGATTTTTTTTGATAAAATGATTTTTCTAAAAATCCTAAACAAACACTTAAAAATGAAAAAAGTGATTTTTTTAAAATTTTTTTTGAAACAAACGGCCACATAGTTTCTCAAGATTTCAAGCTTTTGGCCAAGATATAAGTATATCGACATTTTATTCCTAACGTTAAGCCTTCATATGAATTGCTAATGAGATTTGAGAACGACAATGATTGCCAAATATTATTCGGCTTTATATGCGAGCTCGTTTATCATGCTGTTTTATAATATTAATGGGAAAAACCAAAGTAGGAGTAAGTAACACACACATTCACACTTGTTCATGATTACATGTCATACTTGTTGGATTATTGAGGGGATCCCGAAGCATCGTCTACATTGAGGATAGAGTAACCGCACAAGCAAGAGAGACGCCACACTTTTACCCGAAATCTTAAGGCAATGAGTTTATGAGTCATCTTAATTTATAAGGTGTTCAACCTTTACTTTTCTATCAAATGGAAGACATATAACTCACACTTGCACACAACCATACTCAAAAACAAAAATAACTATAAACTTAATTGGCTACCGAGTCAAGGAGACCAGTTTTTCCTAAAAGTTTTGGACGTTCCTCGAATGTCAATGCCCTTCCTTACTTAAAAACATTTGTTAAATTAAATAAAATGGCACAAAATAATAAACTTATATCATTTGTCCAAATCATAATTTATAAAAAATGAGCTTTTCAATTTTCATTACTTTATTTTTATAAATAAAAGAAGGCAATAATCACCCGTTTTCTCAACTGTCGCTTTAATTTTTGTCATATGTCCATAACTACAAGAAAGATGAGTCAAATTGCAAGGGTTAAAAAAAGATGAGACAATTATATGAGATCTTAAAAGTACGTATTTTGCAACAATTAATAATTAGAAGTCTTACCTAAGCACACACATATATTGACCTTAAACGTTTTCTCAATTTTAGATAGTAGTAATATGAAGATGGGAAATGGAACACTATAATATAGGTAGTCCACGAGGAAAAATCATTTTCAACCGTTAGATCACTTAGGATCGAAATGTGGTGAGGTAAAAACATCATGCCTTTCATGAATGGCTTATTGAACCATAAAATGTTTCTCAAGAGAGAAGTTACAATTTTTTTCAGTCATATAATTTAATGACTAAAAATTTACTTTTAAAAGTAAATAAACATATATCCTAAATATATATGACAATGTGTTGTCTCCATCAATCGAACTAATAAGCTTACGGAAACGTTACAACTTATAAATATGTAAAAATATTTTTCATATTTACTGTATATAAATTTGACCACTTGTACTTTATATTAATTAAGAAAAAGTGTATGTTCTTTAATGGAAAAACTGAACCCCTTGACTATAAACTCGTTGGTCGCAACATGCTTCCATGGAAAGTACTACACAACCTTTTTGTCGTATACAACGACAACAACAATAAAATCTCCCTTCACTCTAAAATCAAGGTAACTAATATGGATCAACCGATATAATCTGAAATCAAACATATATTTCATTTGTTCTTAATTATAAGATATTTTACATAAAAAAAAATTGTTTGTAGATATAAGACTCTCTACAAATTTTTAAATATATTTATTACTTTTTTTCCTTCAAATATATCTCATCAATACTAGTTTGTCTTCAAATGTAAAAAATGAACATTGAATACATCAATACATACATCAAGGGTAATTTAGTAACAATTACACTCACTCTAAACAAATATATTACTTCAACTACTTTTCTTAATCCAACCATCTTTGTAGAGTATTCTTATAAAAAGGGACGGAGGGAATACAATGTGATAGAACTACAAATCAATTTGCAAAAGAATATTATACAATTTTTTTTTGTATTTTTTATTTGCATGAATTGTTTTGGAGAGCGTTATTTCAACCAAATGAGAGTCAATCAATTCTTTCTCGATCTATTAAGGAATATGAAGGTCCCGAAGACATCAAAATTAGTGAAAAGTCAAAACGTAGTAGAACCGGGCAATGAGACATTTGACTAGTGCTCCATGTTTGTAGCATCTTTAACTGAATGAAGTGATGAGCACATATGCACGTTTCAAGGCAGATTGTGCATACTGGACTCTATCCACAAACCACGCCGTGAAGTAGAAAGCTGTTAGGTGAACGTGGGGCGCCACATGCCCTCTCTACGAGTGATAACTCACACATTTTTCGCGCAATTAATCGTACAAGTCTAATCACGATAGATCATGTCGTTTGGCTTGTAGGACTAAAATTTGCTTATAAATACTCGTTTTGTACATTTCATTGGAGTTGTTAAATAGCCGACGGCAAAGTGACATAGTTAGTTTCTTCCTCGGTGTAATCATTTGAAGAAAATGGATCACAATTGAGAGTTATTAACCAATACTCAACAAAATCTCTAGTTCAACAATACAATCTAAAATTGCAATACCTAAAAAATTGTATCATCTAAAGATACTTAGTGTACATCGCTATACGAAGAATTTTGGAAAACAGAATAGAAAATTTTATTTTATGTCATCCTAGGGCAAAAGTGCTACGCAGATTAAACTGCCATTTGACTTTTCTGAAAGAGAAAGGAAAGAAAAGTAGCAAAGAAAATCATAAGCTTGGTCTTAAACCGACAACAAAAACGTAGATAAGTTCGACTAATGTGTGCCTATGACGAAGGGAATTACTCATATAACTTGTGGCTTGAGTGACTTACACAGACTTTGTCTATGGAAAAAATGTAATTAGTTGGAAAAGAACCAAACGAACAACTACTTATTTTGAAATATTCATTCTAGCTTTAATTAATGATTATTAAATGAATTAGGTGGGCTCATAGATTAATTTAATTAATTAAAGCTCTCAAATCATGTGTTGGAGAGCGTCAACAATTAAAGCTTACATGGCTTTGTGGATGACTTTTATTGGGTTGATCTGTCTATATTTTTTGATTGATGACTTCAGTCATGTGGTGGTTAATTGTTTACATAAATAAATAAATAAACTTGATAATGTGATGATATGTTATGAAAATGAACTGACTGGAGGGGTCGTTGAAAAATGATAAAATAATCATATTGAAATGTCAATACATCACATGTTACTTGAGTTTTAAATAGTTAGGCTAAATTGAGTAGAGATTTTAGGTTTGAATATTTTGAACCGCGTTTCTCCTAATTATCGAGCCTTTGTTAATATGATATGATGATGATGATGATTTATTTGGAGTCTACAAGTTAAATCTATATTATTTTTTTTTTGTTTTGAAAGATACAAATGAAATCTATATTTCTTCAAAATAAAGAAAAGTTAAATCTATATGATTATTCGTATTAACATTTTCAATTCAAAAATGTATTATATACAGCTACATTTGCATATATGCAAAATAAATAAAAAATATAAGATATATGCAATATTGTCTCGGTAAGCATATTAGTATCAATAATGTATTATAATATCTAGGAGGTGGGGGGTTCAAACTCCAAACATCTTATTTATTAACATTAAAAAATAAAGAGTTATGCTAGCAACACTCTCTTTTGAACACTTTTTCTAATACTCACTTTCTTATTGGTTTAAAACATTGTGAGTCTTCACTTTGAAAATTGAACCCACATAAAGTAGTAGGATGTACATTGATTATATCCAATAAAAGAGTGAGTGTTAGAGAGAGTGTTGCTAGCATTCCTTAAAAATAAATTTTAATTCTTATACTACTTGACAAAAAAAAAGTTATATGCAAAATTATAAAGACTTGTTAATTCGAATCAACAATTAATTAAATACTTTTTTTAAAGGATTAACTAAATACTTAATAATCCATTGGCTATGATATATATCGGAAAGAAATGCAAATTCAGTTGAGATAGCTAGTATCAAATACGAGTTTATGAAATTATTGAGCTAGAAGACATCTCATTTTACAAACGAATTTTGTTGGAATTGAATTGGACTCAAAAGCTAATAATTATCACAGCATATATATCTTAGATTCGATGTTGAACGTCCAAATTCTAGTGGTAGGCCATCTACCATGTAATATACGGATTAAGCACAAAAATATTGATCGAGCACAAAAGGAATGCATATAAGAAGATAAAAAAAATAAATCAAACACTAGTTGATTTGATGAGAATAGTTCTCTTATTAATCTAAACAATTTGAGTCAACGATATATTCCAAAGCACTTTATTGTGCAGTTCAATCACGTGATAAAAATGAGATACTTAATTAGGATATAGACCAAAATGTCTGTAGACACGAACCAGTCTCAAGTCTCAACCCCCTAAATAAAAGAGTAAAATCCTAAATACTACTGCTATGTGGAGGTATAGTCTATGAAAATTTTAACAATTGGTCAGTTTACCCATGAATAGAAGAATAACAATCAAAAACAATCGATTTCGTCATTTTTTTTTTTATATAAATTTTGCAACCCAGTTTAAAAGTTTTATGCTTGTTTTTGTTTTGAAGAACGTAAAATAGAATTAAAATACTAAAGGCTAAGACTTCCTAGCATAAGGTATAAGGTGTGTCAAGAAGAAAGGGTTGAATCAAGAGTTTACATTGTCAACAAATGAAACCAAAATATAAATTAGGTTATAGCTCTCAAACACATAATTGGGTTAAGCCACGAGGAATGATATTCATAAGTGAAAGTAAAATATTTTGCTTTCAACCATCAAAATGGCTTAAACATAATTTTGTCCAGCAGTTGATATAGAGATTGCTCCTTGTGCTTGAAAATATGATCATTTCTTTCACTCCATATCACTTATATGCAAGAAAGCCATAAAAGATGTTCCTCATAAATGACCGAATTGAAGTAAATAGTCAGAAATGAGAGCGGAAATCACCGTAACGTGACCTAGCCAATGTGAAACCATTGTCCAAATAGATCCAAGGAAGCTACAATGCAAGAACAAATAATGAATATCCTCGTTAGACCTGCAACCACCCACACATAGTTATTGTTGATTCTGAAGTAAGCCCAACCACAAATAATTATCAGTAGTTGGAATGCGATTCTGAAGAAGGCATCAATCAAAAAGACTGGTTTTTAAAGAAACTCCCTTGTACCAGATGATGTATGAAGATTTTTGAGTTGTAACATTTTCCAAAGAAATCAAGTAGTGATAAGTTGAGTTGACTGTATTATGCTTGTTTTGATATAGCAAAAGACTATTATAACAACCTAGTGTTCTGACGGGCCATATGTCCGAAGTTTTTATTGTGCTAATGCGTATAAATTACGAACATTAAATTTTATGAAATTTTCATTAAAACTATTTTGATTTTAATTAAAGTTATATGTATAGATATTTTGAACTTTCATATTTTAAACTTTCATATTGTAATAAACTATCCTTAACCCCAAAAATCTTCTTCGCACACATATCATCAAGAATTTTTTTTCATGGAAGAATTAAATTGAATAACATTCCTTAATTTAAAGAATCATGCACTATTGTATTTAAAATGATTAAGATGTTTTTTTTTAAGTAATCTAATTAATGGTTAAAATCTCATCTCTTACCACAAATAAGTGTGGAACTGTCCTTGTGAGCTTAACTCAGTTGGTAGGAATAATGTATAATATATGCAAGGTCTGATGTTCAAACACTGACCACCACCCAAAAAAAAAAAGTGTGGAACTTCAATCTATACATATTACAATATCTTTATCAATTGAGTTAGATTCACAAATATTGATATGTATTTTTCTTCTTTTGTATTATAGTATTGATTAGAGAGGAAAAGGGTAAGCAACTTTAGGTATGAATATATTAATATAATAAGAAGAAATTAGCCATGGTCAAATGTTGTGGTTGTGATGTGCGTGTGAGTTGCTTTTACAAGCCTGGCACAAGATAGTGTGTCCTAAAAGTTCACATACATCATATTATGAGATAGAGAGATGTTCAAAGCCGACATAACTGACCAGACCACCGACCCCATCATCAACTAAACTATTACCCCACTACAAAGGGTAATAAACAAAAAAACAAAATAAAAATAAGTTAATATTATTTAAATTAGAAAGTCAAATTATTTTTCCATCATCCCTATATATACCCTAATAATCCTTCTTTCCATTCTCAAAAAGTCTCAACACATCTCTCTAATACATCTTTTGAAAATGGGAAATGCATCAATAACTCTATGCTTTAATCACAATACAAACTCATCATCATCAATAGTGAAGCTCATATTTTGGGAAGGAACATCAAGATCATTGAAAGGAAAACATATAGCTGGTGAAATAATGTTTGAATTCCCCGAAATGATGGTTTGCCATGCAGATTCATTCTTCATAGGACATCCAATTCCAGTTTTATCCATAGATGATGAACTTATGTTAGGTCAAACCTACTTTGTTCTACCTATTGACCGTTTTGCTATTGACACCCTCTCAGTTTCTTCAATCTCAGCCTTTGGATCTTGCCCTAATAAATCTCCTATCAAATTTGGAAAGTGTCCTTTTGAATACTTGAAAGGTTCCAATGGAAGGGTGGTTATTAAGGTCATGCCTGAGTTCATAACTGGTCTCATCTATGGTGACAAAGAGATGAATAATAATGGAACACCTTATAGCAACGATTTCCTATGTAGTACTCCTGAGTTGAAAAAACATTATGAAGCACTTGTGAAGTCTAAGGATCAGGTTTGGTCACCTAAGCTTGAAACTATTACGGAATACAAGGTTAGGTTTTCACCATGTAGGTTCATAGAATGGAAAGAAAAAGAGAAGCCAATGGAATTGTACTAGAATATAATCATTCATGTAATTTTAAATTTACTAATTGTTAATTATACATATTTGAAATCTATACTGTGATTATTTCTTGTCTCATATTCAAGATGATTAGCCACTCGATTTCTCCATAACTTTGTTATATTTTCTTTTGTTGTTGAATTGATCTTCTTTGTACTCAACTGTTGATTTATTATGATGAAAATTAATCATAGTAAATCACTACTAGGAAATTTATAAACTAGCGTAAGAAATTTAGAGAGATATATATGTCTCTTATTTTAACAAAACATTTGACAAAATTAGTAACGCTCTTCAAGAAGAAGAAAAATAGTTCCTCAAAAAAAAAAAAAAATAGTAACGTTTTTTTTTTTTTTGAATCTAATTTTGGTACTTGAATACTTTTTTTTTCCTTTTCCATTTCATCCACTAGATTAACCATATTCAATACTTGCCGGATGCTAAAGATGAACATTTTTCTCAACTAAAATTCAAATCTTAACTCGTCATGTTGTGGATGTCTAGTTAATCCCTTCCGCTAAATTTCAACCCCATCAGTTGATTTTATTTTTTCTACTTGCGAATATTCATATTTTAATATACAAAAGAAAGGTTACCAATCAAGGGTCATGTTTTTTGTAAAAAAAAATAATAATCATGAGTTATATTAGACATTATATATGTGAGTACACCTTTCAATTAGAATTTAAACTTTGCTTTGCTATGTTGTGGAACTCTAGCTCATTCCGCTTAATTCTAACCATATTGGACCCATTCCTTGATTCTATTTTTTCTACTAGTGAAAATTGATTACTCCTGATATACAGCAGGAAGCTTACCATTCATGCATCAGGTTAATTTATATTTTTTTTCCATAAGTTTCTTCTATTTTATTTTAGCCTATCAGAAACTAAATGTGGTGCTTCTTTCAATTATGATTTAAACCTTATTGGCCATGTTTAGGGGTCGGAATAGGGCAAGTTGCTCGTCAGGGGTTTATGACCTGGCCTACTTAATTTCTGCCTCGGCCTAACTCGTTTATTAAATAGGTTAGGCTCAAGTTTTTTAAAATGCTCATTAATTTAAATAGGTTAGGCTAACGCTTATAGAAAAGCCTACTAGGCCTATCAGGCTGGCCCATATATGTGTAATTATATATATATATATATATATATAGGCTTAAATATTGCACTTGTCCCTGCAAATATGGTCCGTTTAAGTTTTGGTCCCTGTAAAAAAAAAATTGTTTTTGGTCCTTGCAAAATTTTTTGTTTTTTAAAATAGTCCCTGACCCCATTTTTGTGATGATTTGCATACGTGACACATGATGACTGGACCCATTTTGTAGTTTTTGGTCCCTGCAAAATATTTTGTTTTTTAAACAGGTCCCTCCAGGGACTATTTGTTTCTGAAAATAGTCCCTGGAGAGACTATTTTAAAAAACAAAAAATTTTACAGGGACCAAAAGCAAATTATTTTTTTTTGCAGGGACCAAAATTTAAACGGGCCATATTTGCAGGGACGAGTGCAATATTTAAGCCTAAATTTAAAGCAAAATTACACCAAAGGTCATTTATCTTATTTATTTGTAACATCTAAGTCCTTTATCGTTTTTTTTCATTATAGTCCTTTATCTTTCAAATCATGCACAAATAAGTCTTTTTCTTCATTTTTTTTATTAAAAAATGCTGATGTGTCATTGACTTGTCAATAATGTCACCATTTTCTTCATTATTTTTTTCATCATAATTATTTTTAAAAAATAATTATAAATTTTCTTAAAAATAATATTCCAACCATAAAGTAACATTCAAACCATCAACATGAAGAGACCGCCACTTATCCTGAACAAACTCCTTACATCTGGTTAGAAATCTGAGTTGATAATTTAGATGGTAAAATTTAACTTATTTAGAAAATATGTTTTAATTTTTTTTTTTATACTAAACTAAATATTATGTGGCAGAAGGAGCTAATTCGTCCAACGTGAATGAGGTTATGGACGAACTTGAAACTTTTGAAATATAAGGGACAAATTCTAAACCTAAAATAAATATAAGGGATCAAACATGCAATTAAACCTAATTAAAAAATATTTATCTCGTTCTTTTATATGTACTAGACTTTTGACCAGTGCGTCGCACGGGTCTGACGTACTGTATAGTATTCGTATAAATTATTTATAAATCAACACATATTAAATAAACTTTCTATCTCATAAAATGTTACCCAATAGTTAAAGTGTTGAGACGTTAAATGAGTGTAAGAAAGAGATCCAAGGTTCAATTCTCATAAATCACATTTGTATGAATATATGCATAATATAAACAATAATTTGTTAAGCAATGATTGGATTAATATGAGCGATCTGTTTTTTTCAAAAAAATAGGAGTGATCTGTTAACAAAATAGGAACGATCTCTT
>Ga0315913_1004161_pt1 | contig 17485 bp, 12 predicted proteins | sample MpolsnodulesMG_FD_207736 | JGI IMG/M metagenome (GOLD analysis project Ga0315913, IMG submission 207736) | Medicago polymorpha root nodule microbial communities from Los Angeles, California, United States - small nodules | ecosystem: Host-associated > Plants > Roots > Nodule | place: USA... | reverse complement strand
TTACATTTATTGAAGTAGTTGAAACATATTCTGATGCATTTATTGAAGTAGTTGGAAACCAAAAGGTCACATTTGTTATAACATGTGTCTATTAGGAGGGAAATTCAAATTTGAAATTATGAAATAACAATTAATGAGACATCATTAGCTTGCACTACACGATTTGTTAAAGTGTTTGGGAGGGAAATTTATTGAAGTAGTTGGAGTAGTTGAAACATATTCTGATGCATTTATTGAAGTAGTTGGAATAACAAATGTCATATTGTTATGACATGTGCTTATTAAGAGGGAAATTCAAATTTTAAATTATGAAACAACAATTAATGAGTGCCCATTTGCTTGCAAAGCACGATTTAGATAAGTACTTGGGAGGGAAATTAGCATAGCAGTTAGGGTTAAACAATTGCTTGACCTAATTAGCTTTTAGAGTAAGTATGATATGATGTGAGTAGAGAAGAGAAGGACAAGGGTGAGTAGAGAAGCGACAATGATTGCATATAGTGATAGTGATTAAGAAGAGAAAAGATGCGGTGAAAATTGAGAAGAGAAGCACTATGATGGAAAGAGTATAGAAGCAACAATTTTTATATTCAACAACGTTAATTGAGAAGAAAAGAGAATGAACATAATTGTACAATATATGAGAAGATAGAGTTCAATCAAAAAAAATTGGGGATTGATTTCAATTTTATAGATTTCGTTAAATTAAAGTAAATATACAGTAATTTGAAAATAATTATTTGAAATTTAAAGTAATATTATTTTTGCTTATAAAAAAAAAATATTATTTTAAGTTTAATGTGATGGTATCCATGTATATACTAAGTTTAGTGCCATATTATGTAAAATTATGCCACATCAACGTAGGATTCAATTTAAGAAATTGGAAAAGGGACTAAAACTGTAATTAAGACTAGAAGAATACCTCATCTTCAAATCATAGACCCTCTTCAACCCTTTCTTAAGACTATTCCCACAGAAACATTATCACAAACACTTTCGAGGCACTAGAAAACGAGCAATGTTGGAGCCAAAATGTCTGAAGAAAGCAGTGATTCCTTCAACTTTGATCATGAATCCATCTCCTGGAACCATTCAATCCACTCGTCTTGCTCTTCATGTTACCCAATTACGACGTTATTGTTATCTCTACGTTGCCTCTGGTTCCCACATTTATAAGCTTCAGGTTTATTCTTACGTAACTTCCTTTTTTAATTTTCAATTTGTTAACCCATTTTTTTGTTATTGATTCTGTTGTAAATAGTAGCATGTTGTTTTTCGGTGTTACTTTGGTAATCCACTTTGATTAGGTTTAGGTGAAGCTTGTTATCCACTTGAGTACAAACATTTTGATTAGTAACATGTTGTTTAATCTTATTGTTAAAGAGTCCCACATTGGATAAGAGATGACGTGGAGTCCCACGTAGGATAAGAGATGACGTGACGGGCAACCATCACCTCACAAGTCGGTTTTGCAGGGTTGTGTTAGGCCTGACCACAATTTCTAAAATGGTATTAAAGCCTCCTCCATGATCTATTGGGGCACCTGCCATCAGGTTTCCTTTATCGAGCCACCCTCCATTTTTGTTCATGCTCCAGATGTCCAGTCTTGTGTGATGGGGTGTGTTAAAAGTCTCACATCAGATAAGAGATGATCTGACAATGTGTTTATATGTGGGGGCAATCCTCACCTCACAAGCCGGTTTTGTGGGGTTGTGTTAGGCCCAATCATGATTTCTAAGACTTACAAGGATGATTTATTTTATAATTTTGTGTAAAATCACTTGTTATTATTACAAAGTTGTAACCAAGTGATTGAGAATGAATTGTTCGGGAGAACCCGAATTCCAATTTCAGCCGAAACAATACTTGGCCAGACTTAACTTACCTTTTAGCGAACTCCAGATTATCAGAGTCTTTCTCCTAGATTATGATTATGAGAGTCCTTCTCTTGAAAAGTGGAGGGTTAAGATTAAAAAAATGCAATACAAAGTTGTGAACTTGTGAATCAATCGATCTGGAAATTGAGTAAGCAACCATTTTGGTCTCTGAATGTGTGAGGCGTTCTCATTATAGTCTATGAATGTATCGAAATTGGAAAAACATCTTTTAGTGTCTTTTTAGTTAGTTATTTTGCTCTTTGGATGTGTTTTTTGCTAGTAAATTTCGTTTATAAAATTACAAATAAGAGAGACTTGGGATATCTTTGGACTTTTGATATAGAGACTATAACGATAACGCCTCACGCATTTAAGTGAATGACGATACATTCAGAGACTGATGGTAGTGCCATACACATTTACAAACAAAAGAGAGACTTGGGATGTGTTTGGATGTGTGAGACTTGGGATGTATTTGCAACTGAATAAATTTTATTGTTTGTTGATAGGAATTCTTACATAAAATTTATTGAAAGAGAGTGTTCAAAGAAGTTACAGTGAAAAGATAACCTAAATAATGAACAAACTGTAATCATTATCTTCCCCTGCCTTCGAAATTTCAGCTTTGCCACCAACTCATTTCCTTCCAATATTACTTTGACCCCCTCCCGCTTAGGACTGAACATTCAGAGCGTGGGCAAGTGCTTGTGGAATAATAATATATTTAGGATAGACTGGGCTATGGGACACAAGTCCTTGGTTTGGAACCTCTTAAGTTTAGGGCGTAACTCAACTAACGAAACCGACATATAAACTGAGGACTGTCCACATCATATAAACACTACCTAGGCCATATCTCTGTCGATGTGGGATTCTCAACACTTTCCTCATGCTTAGGACTGTACATTTGAAGCGTAGACTAATAACCGGAGGAATAACAGGGATTACACAGTTACTCATTCTTAGATCTTTATCTTTCCTTCTAAAATAATGTTTTCATAGTATGGATCCTTTTTGTTACTGGCCCAAAACCTGGCTGTCTCCCCTTTTTTAATCAACCATAGAAATTATAGAATCAACTGTCCTATCATTTGTCGTGTGATTATTTCTTTTGATTTAGAACACAAAAACATCACTTTGCTGGTTTATTTTGATTTGTTCTACAAATACTGATCTCCGTTTACTCAACTATAATTTATATTTACTCTCTAGATTGCTCTTCGAGGAACTTCAGTTACCAAAGGAAAAGACAGTCTCTTAATACCTTTGTCCACTAAGGTATATAGTCTTTTTTTTTTTTTTTTTTTTTTTGAAGAATGAGGTATAGAGTCTTGTAAAGCCAATAAATGTTTGATTCTCTGCTTATTATATGCTAAATGATACATCAAAGTTTTCGTATGTTTGGTTTCTTATCATGGTTACTTGTAGGTTATTGACTCTTCGCGAGTCAAACGCTGTCCCCATCGCTCAGAAATTCAAAGTATTGTTCTTGCTGATGCAGAGAGTATGTAACTTTGCGTCATGAATTTTCTTTTAATTTTTTGTTTAGCCACTTTAGATTAAAATGTTTGATGTTTCTGCTGTTATAATGTTTATGAATAGAACAATTGTAATATTTTCACTTGTAATGCTTTCCAGGCCTTGGCTACTTCCTGTTGGGAAGTGTGGATTCATACGGTCATCTTATTGTATCAAAAATTGATGCGTTTGGTAGAGGTGATTTTTTATTGATTTAACACTCATTTTACTGTCTTCAACTTCAGCCCTTTGGCAAACTATTGCTTGAACAAAAATGTCCTATTTTAAAATATAATTGGGTCGAAAAATAAACTGCAGTTTTGACATTTATTTTCTTAGTGAGTTCTTTGAGAGGTTGTGCCTTACAATTAGAAAAAACATGTTCAGAATTGTCTACCAGAATATGACTTGATTCACACGTGGTCGTTGGACAAGGCAAAGTGGCAGCAGCAAAAGAAAACAAAAGCGAGCAATGAAGCAAAGCTATCTAGTTCCTTGCCATAAAGATACTGTAAACTTAGCCTAAGTAGAAATTAAACGACTTGCTTTATTACGTAGAAGCTTAAGATACAAATTATGATAATTAAACTCTAACCTTATGCACCAAAATTTAGCACATGCAGCTTTGCCACCAAAGTTTGGCTTCTTTACTTCTCTACCAAAACCAGCAAAACTAGTCATAAAAAACTGTTCCAATAACCTAGAGCACACAGAAAATTGCGTAGTTGCATCTGTGCTTTCACCTAACACATCAAACATAAAGATGTTGGAAATCCAACCAAAATGAGGAATCTCCAATACCTCCAAAAATTTAACATGAGAATTGTGAGCCATTATATATTTAGCATCCCAGTTCTTTTGGTCTGAGCGGTGCTGACTCTTAAAAGCGATATTTTTGTAAATCAATTTTCCAACACCTTAACCCAGTGTAGTATTTCATATCTTATCTATAGCACCTGAACAAATCTAATTTGTCACATTAATTTTAACTCTAGCCTTTAGCTGCTGAGATTTTAAGTACAACATGAAACGCTATCACTGACTAACTTCAGTTGGATGTATTTCCACAAATTTGCAGGCACTGACAGACTTACGTATTCAGCAATTCCGCCTGATAATGGTATTGGGGAAGGAAGTTGGTCAGGACTCAGCTTTAGCCCATATCAAATTTCTATGGTGAGCTCTTTCAGTACCATTAATGTTGGTTCCGTCTACACATTTATTTTTCATGTTAAAAAATATAAATTTTTCTGGAAAAGCTAAACTTTTACAGTTAGCAAATTCTTAGATAAATTTTAAGCTTCTCTATCATTTTAAATCTCACGTTGATAATTCACTGTTGACACTTTAATACAAGCATAGTGAATCTTAAGTTTTAGATTTTGGTCTTATAAGAAAATCAATAAAAAAAAGCAATAGAAGCTGTGTCCCTGACCAGAACATCAGTTTGTCATTCTTTCTCAATAAATCTAGTATTACCGTCTTTTTAGTTTAAAGAAGACAAACAGAAAAACTACTTGTCTCCATCTTAGATCTTATTGATTTCTCACTGTTTCATGTATGTGCTTTGCCTAATTGTGTTGAGCGGTTCCTTTACCCAGGCAGCTGTTGCTCGTAGCTTTTGCAAAACTATTGATATTTTTGACCAGGACATGCATGTTCGCAGATTACGACCGTAAGTAATTTTATTTATCTATTTGCGTTAAATTATAGACAACTCAAAATTTGCATCTATCTTTGTTTATCTCTCTGTCATTCATTCTTATTCTGATTTTTATCATGTGATTGTTGTGATTTTTAATGACAAACACCTCTGAGTCCATCATCCTTGAAACTTGTACACAAAATAATTACATAAACAAATTTAAGTATAAGTATATTTTACATTTACAATGCTTTTTGTGTAGACAATTTACGAAGTTTGAATTCTTATTCCTGTTTCTTCATTTTGACTTTCCTGGAACATAAATTATTTGATACTTTAAATTTTGAGTTACTTGAACCTATGCACCAAAAGCAGAAGTAATAATGTCCGGCAAGTTCCTTATCTGTTTACATTTTTATGCAAGCATTCTTCTTGGTTAATTTAAAGGGGGTGCCTTGGCGCAACGGTAAAGTCGTTGTCAGGTGACCAAAATGGTGGGACCCCTTCCCGGACCCTGTGTGTGTGTGGGAGCTTTAGTGCACCGGGCTGCCCTTTATTCTTATTAGTTAATTTGTCATCTTGCAGGCTTTGGGACCCTACTTCAGTAAGCTTCATGCAAAATGTGGTAAATGGAGATCAAAGTTCTCTGTTAGCTATTACTGAAGGAAGCCAGGTAATTTTTTAGATTTATAGTGATAAAGATTTATAGTGATAAATTATAAAAGCATAGAGACACCATTTGGTATTGTGTCTGCTCGTTAGAAATCTTGTTTGACACAACATGTGTCCAACATATGTCTGTCCTACATGTGTGCCGTGTCACATACTGTTTCAACGCTTGTACTTAATAGGTTATAATGGATTCTGCTTTGTGCTTTCCTGTTCTGCTTTTCAATTGCAGCTTACTATGTGGGACTTGAGAGTGAAAGAAAATGGTGGTTGTGTACATCGGATTAGTGGTACCCCTGGTGATACTTTATATTCTGTTTGCAGTTCTTCCACTGGTAATATTGCCGTTGGTGGGGTTGATCGTACTGTGACTATTTATGATCCTCGCAGGTTAGCTTCCGTCATCATTTTATGAATAATACTTCAAAAAGTAATGTCTGCAATCATGACTTGTCATTATTTTGTGAATCTGTATACATATTTAACCTATGTAAACATGGTGTATGCCTATGACTAGTTTGTATATATTTTCTTAACTGTTTTTTAATTCACTTTTACATTTTCCTAACTATGCTTCATAAATCACTTCATATAGATGGTCGTCATTGTCTAGATGGGTGCATTGTTCAAAATTTGAGGTCAGTTTTTAACTTTTAAAAATGCACTAATCCTTGATCTTCCTACTCAACTTTGATTACTGCTTTGATGATTTTTCTTAAAGAATGTATATTGCAGTTTTAATTTTATCTTCATTCTGATTTGCTTACTTCAAACCAATATTATCTGTGTTAATTTTACATGATGTTCAAATATATAAAACAGCGAACATAGTCAATGATCCCTAGAGTTGAGGTATTGAAATCGACATGTATTTAATCAAGGAAACTGATGGAAACCATAAAATCATTAGTGAAATATGTGTATTATTGAATGAAAAAGAGATAAACCAGAGTGTGAACACTCCTACCAGAGCTAGGCTCCTAGACCAGAGAGAACATCTCTGCTAACAAACTCTCAACAATATATCTGAAGGACTTACTCACTACATTTCCCTCCCTTTTATAACGGAATATTCCCTAAAATCAAGGAAAGTGCTAACTAACTCTTATTCCCTATGCTTCTACGATCATATAGAATGTGCCTTGGTGTTGTATCTGAAACTATAAAACTTACTTACAGATTATAATCCTAAGTACGCTTCAGTTGATTTCCTCTGTTCAAATAGAAAAGCATTATTTTTGCATGTTTACTATTGCTTGTATTTATGAATGTAATTGACTGTGTTTTCATGAGTACTGCAGATAACAGGGCTAGCTTTCTCAACAGTTGATCCTGACTATATCTATATTCAAGGGGTTGATTATGAGGTAATTCTTTTATGAAAAATTTTACTGACCAATTTATAACTTCTATGTTCAATAATATAACGAGGCATAAGAAAATATAGGATGAGGGTGAAATCTACAAAGGGATTTATCTTTTATGACCAAGTGGTCTAGTGTTAAATCTTCGTCATGCCCAGTTGACCAAGAAGAAGTTCAATTTGAACACAAGATATGTCGGCTTATGTATTATCCGTGTTTCACAATCAAAGGGACTTTTGCACTAGGTAGCATGTTAGTATTATAATACGTTAACCATATTTGTTTATATCTAACTGATTAAGCTTTTTTCTGATAGTTGTTTCATAATGTTTTCTTCAAATCGCTGCTGATAAATGTTTTAATCGGTCTGTGAAATTGTACAATCTGCATGTTACGAATTGAAAAATACAATTTTCTAAATGACAAGTATGCATGCATTACATATCATAAAAATCTAAATGCTAGTTTTATTCCTTAGCAAAATCCTTTTTACATTTTATTTCTGGTTTATATTCATGCAGATACTAATAATCTTTCTACAATTGTTACGAATTCAGGTCTTTTGCGGACAATGGAAAGAACGCAACAAGTTATTTTCATTTAGAGGAGACTCGAACTGGCTTGGCTTTAGTAAGGTACTATGTTTCAAAGCTCATATATAGATTTCAGATGTGTATGCATTTGGGTTTGTTACTCTATGAAAAGGCTTCGTCTCATTCTTCTCATGTTTTTGATAATTATCGTTATATTTGTTTAATTTGCATATTTTAGGTCTGTTTGTACCATGTTCATAACTTGTTAATATTGAACTGAATCTTGCATTTGTATCTATTTTACATACTATTTTCCCTGCTTTCTTCTACTCCCTCCGTCCCAAAATATATGTTACTTTAGCACATGGCACACGAATTAAAAAATGTATTAATTTTGTATGAGAACGAGAAATTATAACTTAGTTTACAAAGTTAACCTTCATTAATGGTATGGGAAAGATAAAACCAATTATGTAACTTCACCTAGCATCTTAAGCATTTAGGAAAGTCTGTAGTAGGCATGATTTGCAAATCTTTGCTCCCCAAATACTTGATAGTGGTTTACTTATTTGTATATTCTTTAGTTAAACTATTGAAATTTGGAATTCCTCAAGGATTGTGGTTCTTTCGTTAGTGTTAAATAATGTCAAACTTAGGCACACCACTACCACTCACATTTGTTGTTTTACTAGGCACATAAATAACTTTGGCAGAATTCTAGTTTCTTTTTTTGGAGCTTTTTCTATACTTGTTTTTAACATTTGTTGTCTCAAACTTGTGTACTTCTGTTTAATATTACTGAGTTTTACTTTGCAGTGCTCCAGCAAAGATGTTTTGGGTGGATGGTGTGATTCGGGAAGCTTATTTGTAGCTGATGTTGCTTAAGTGATATTGACAAATTGATCTGTTCTGTAATCATTCCAACTATGTATATTTTTCGCTGGTTCAGTATATTTAACCATGTTATAGTCCATGTTTGATAGGAAAAAGAAAATCAATGTGAGTTCATGTTACTGAATGCATTCAGTTTTTGCTTTTTCAATGTTGTAATGTTTTAGTGAGAAAGGTTTAATGTCCATTTCAAGTTCCTATTTTGACATTTAAGTATCAAGTGTATTTTATGGTTTTCAAACAAGACCGGACCATTATTGCAATATAAATTGAACATGTTTATGTTATCATTCAATGAGAAGACATGTTTAAGAGATCCGTGCATAAGGCCACAACCTCATCCTTGACATTGTTGTACCTCGTTTTGAGGTGAATGATCAATGGTACCGCACCCCACAACCTCATCCTTGACATTGTTGTACCTCGTTTTGAGGTGAATGATCAATGGTACCGCACCCCAAATATGCCAAGGTTGGTCTCCCAAGAATGCAGTGGGATACAAACTTATGACTAGAAAGTGGACACCGAGAAACTTATGACTAGAAAATGGACACTCGTTGTTCGTTCGGAGTTCCCTTCGTCGTACTTACTGTAAGTTCAATAGCCCCCTAGGGGTGGGTTATTGAACCATCAACCGAAGTTTCATGAACTGTTGTTCATACATAATGACAAATGAGCTCCCTTTGTCAACCAAGATTCAGGAGACTTCATGGCCGACCATTGCAGCTATGATCACCAGAGGATAGATCTACCACTGCCTACCATTTTTTCGTTGTCGACCCTAGGATTGGTCTCTCATGTCTCAGGCTCCGCCCTGACTCCCTAATTAGATCAACTACGAGCATATCAACGATCTTCCTCTTCGCCCCCTCTTTCGGAGGTGTTTTGGGAAGAGGAAGTCCTCTTGTAATGGATCCTACTGAGAGACATTTCCTCCTGTGGAATCACATGTCTTGTAGAGGAGGAGCGACAACAATGATTTGTTTGTGAGCTAGCGAAAGAGCGATGGTGGTGCTTTTTCCAGGAGTAGGAGAAAGAATTTTGTTCCTATTAACTTTAAGCGCATGAGGGAGAATAAGAGCTGCATAATCTCGCAAGATTTTTGCCGCAAAATGGGGTTTTGTGGAGGTATTCTCTAAGCAGGCGGATTCAGTTCCGGTCATCAGAAAGTGATTTGTGCGGGAACATAGCTCAAAGACGATTCAATTACGATATGTGTTGTGGTGGACCAATACAGTGGAGGAGACGCTTCGATGAGGTTTTCAGTGATAGTTACAATGATGGACGACGATATCTGCAAAACAAACACATGCTCCGACCCTTCAAAAGGAATTATAGGTTAACAACCCTTCATATATTAGGCTGACGATATGGGTTTCTAATCAGTCTGAAACAGAAATACATATTTCTTTAGTTTCCACAAGCTCATCTTGACAATATAAAATTGAATTGGATATTCCCTTCACTGCAAACCAAATCACTCCCCATAACATGTTTTTTTTTCAAGAAATAGAAATTTTACAAGTTAATGTTGCTACTTGTGGTAATAAAGAACAATCTAATAAATTTTACAAGTCAACATAGTTTCAATTTAAAAAGTTTCATTTTTCAATCTAATAAATTACTCAAGTGGTTGAACAATTTTCAAAAGGTGTGTCTAATATAGACAGTTTAAAAATGGTTTATATGTAGACCTTTACCATTTATAGTAGAAAAAAAATTATAAACCTGTCCGATCTGATATCCTTTGTTGACGGCGTTGAGTGGTGTCTAAGTAGGGTTTTTCCACCATCATTCGTCATCGTTTATGAATTTTGCGTTTTAGCAAAAATCATTGCTTTGTTTTTTTTTTTGTTGGTGAAGTAGCCTAGCGGCTAGGAAAATTCATCTTAAAGGTGAATAAGTGGGGTGTCCGAAGTTCGAACCCCGACCCCTGCATAAATTATGCATTATCCCTTACCAAGTGAGCTAAGCTCACGGGGACTCATTGCTTTGTTAATAAGCATCGTATGCGACAAAACGTATCAAATACAATATGGACTAAAAATGAATCTAAGAAATTTAACCAAAACTATTCAAATTAATTTGACTATGTTAATTTATTCTCTTTTGGCTTATTGAATCAATGTTTTAGAAAATCTTGTTTTTAGTGGTTATGGTTCAGACAATTTCCAATTCAGCACTAAAAATATGGTTCAGACATTCAACAAACACCTGGTATGTTAATCTATTCTCTTTTCTTAATTTGCACTATGTTTTGATTCAATCTATACAGCTATAATTTCATTGAAATACACAATCTTTCTTGTTCAAATTTCATGAAAGATTAATTTTATTAAATGACAAAACCCAACAAATTTTCTGTTTTTTCATATAATTTTCTGCACAAGTTATAACAACACAAAATAAAAGAGAGAGGGAATATTGTGTATACAATCGTCTTTGCTATGGCATTGAGATATTGATTTTCTTATGCAAAAAGTTTATACAAGAAGAAAACATTACAACAAAATCAAACCCCAATTGAATCTTCAATCCCTTGATGATGATGATGATAAACTTACCTTCTTCTTTCCATCAAAGGCGTCCTGCAACCTTTTCTCAATAGAAGTCGCCTAATGCTTAAACTTCTCCACATCTTTTGAAGAATCTTTGTACTTCTCATCCAGAGCCTCATGCTTTCTTTCCATGGCATGCACCAGCAACAAAGATCGTAGCTCAGACACCCCTGCATCCTGCACCAGCTCTGAAAACTTAGCATGAAAACACTCTTCATCATCTATGGTGGAGAAAGCCACGTTTCCCTCCATGTATTTTTGGCAGTCAACTTTCACCGCCTTGTCCAATTCGACGACTCTATCACTCGCCTCAGATATCCCAGTATCAGCTTGCCCAATCTTCGTTTTCTTCCGTTTTGGCAAGTAAAATTACTAGGACACCATACATAGCTGCCCAATAAAAATTACAAGGATTCAAAAAGGTGCTACAAAGTCATGCAAAATGCGCAAAACTTGCGAAAGGATGTGTAAAATGAAGACGTCGCCCATACTCCAATATCCAAACCAACATCATAATTAATCACTTCACCTGGTTCCAAGACTCGTGCTTGGGGGGCTGTGGACTATCACTTCATAATTAATCAATTCACCTTGTTCCAAGACTCGTGCTTGGGGGGATGTGGACTATAGACTTCATAATTAATCACATCGCCTTGTCCCAAGACTTGTGCTTAAGGGGCTGTAGACTATCGACTTCATAATTAATCACTTCGCCTTGTCCGAAGGCTCGTGCTTGGGGGCTGTGGACCCTCAATCTATCCTTAAGGGCACATATTCCCTCCAGAAGGGCTCAGGTGCCCTCTCGAAGGGCCCATGAAACCCTAGGCGCGTCCCCTTAAGGGCGCTTCCTTAACAAGCTTCTAGAAACATCCAGAATGCTCTAGTGACTTAGGGCCCAAGCTGCTTGGGGCATAAGTCACCCAATTACAAGCCCACGAAGGGATATAAATACCTCTCTTTAGAGCATTCTCAAGGCATGACCAATACAAATTAAACCCTAATTACCATTATTGTACTTTTTCAAGTACAATAGTTAATTCAATGGGTGTCGATTTAATCATTACTTTATTAAAATATGTGTTTAATTCATAAGTATATTGAACTTTGTTTACCCAAATAAAACAACAAACGATTTATGTGAAATGATTTTACTTCTTACTATATTACTAGATATGAATGAGTTACTTCCTTGGCTGTTAGAATCAAACTCAATTTTAAACCCTAGAGTCAATCATGTTAATCATATAAATTGGTAGATCAATATGCGTAAGTATACCTGAATTCATGATCGGATATCATAGATGTGATATGTCTTTCTAGATCAATACGCATTCTCCGTGAGAGAACCCTTTGTTATTCTCCCTATCACCTTGTGATGATGGGATGTCAACAAGAACAACATCTACTAGTACGTGTGACCTAAGGACCATGACCTCTTTATTTATAGAACCCAATTATGGTTAATTATTGGTATTTCTATTTTATCCCATCATAAAAATAGTGTTACTCTTTAGTAAATAAAGAAATGCCTCAACTTTGATGGGATCTAAAAACGATGTTGGTTATAAGATGCCGTGCTGTGGAGAGAAGGTGTCTCGACTTCGTTATTATGAGCACTTTCTCTTTCATCACCACTCCTCTTAAAAACTTAATAAAGAACCGAGAAAAATTTATCCGCGAAATCTAGAAAAACTAAGTGGTTGTTTTGAGCTAGATTTTGTTGGTCTGCCGTTGGTAATATAGAAACATGTCATTTGACTGGCCAACAAGATCTAGCTCAAAAACACTATCCTTGAACACCTTTATCATGTATAGTTTGATTGTTTGATCTTTTGATTTCTTTAAGTTTCAGGATGAAGATGGTCTGGAGGAAGGTAAAGCACAACGGTAGTTAACTACCATTGGGGATAATATCATCGGTACATTGTGTTTTTAAGCAAATCTTCATATGAGAAAAGAAAATTTTCTCACATATTAGCCGATGGTATGGCCTTCTACCCGGTCAAAAACAGAAATACCTATTTCTTTAATATTAGTAATGCAACGAGGCCATATTAAGTTGAGAAGTAACTCACATGGTTTAATAAATTATTAGTTAAGGTATTAAATATTCATTCCAAAGGTTGACTCTAAACTAAGTACCTAACCAATATGTTGATAATCGATCACATCACAAATAAGCTAAAGATCCAAAATGCAATCCTAGCGGGATTAATAATTACATTATCATTTGAAAATGAGTTAAGACTATTGTTGTCAAAATTGTGACTTAAGTCCCAAAATTAAGGATGAATGGGTGTTAATATGACGGATGTCATAATATGGATAGATATCCATCTTTTAGGTGAAATGTGAATTGGAAACTTTATTGTTTATTTGAGGTGTTAAATGTTGATGATGATCTATGATGATGATTTTCATGTTGGTGATTTATTCTTGGTGGTGTATTCTTACATGCAAATTGGTGATGATTTTGGTGGTGATTGCATGTATGGAAAATGTTGGTGCCTGTGTTGGTGATTCATTTTATGAACATATGCATTGTTGAGTCATATGTCCATGCATTCGTAAGTGTTTAGAGGCGATGTTTAGAATACTTTGTATTCAAGAGGCGGTGTTTAGAGGTGATGTTTATGATACACTTGTATCTTGAGGTGACGACCTTGACGATGACCGATACCACATGCATATAGAGTTGTGTCTAGGCGCATTGCATAACTTGACAAGTGTCATACTTGCTTATGTGCTTGGTGATTAATTGCATTGGTGAAACATTGGCGAATTGTATACTTGGTGAAATTTGGTGAATATGTGAAAATATGGAAATATACATGTGGGTTATTATACTTTCACGATTGGTGATTATTATTGTTGTTGAGTTTTTTAATCATTTGAAAATTAATTATGTCGTTTGCCTTCATTTGATTATGTTTAATTATGAAATGTGAACTAACCCTCATTGGTCGTTTGGTTGTCCGCCTACCTTATTTGTATGGATGGGTAGACGGCGTGCATGAATAATTTGCTTTAGCTTGGTGAGTCGCTGGATGTTAGCTTTGGAACTACCTCGTTTTGCTTTTGGAGTCTTAGAATCGGGCACTGATTTAGGGGTGTTTGTCTATTCGATTTTCATTTATGACTTGTGGAGATTTTTATTCGTTCAGTATGTTGAGTTGAGGTTTTATATTTGGTGATGTAGTATGATTATGTGACATGACTATTTTGGAGATGTTTTTTTTACCTTTTGATGATATGTTATTATTATTCCGCTACAATGTTTTGAGAAAAATTATTTATGCATGTTGAACTCATAGAAGAAGTAGCATCTGAATCCTTGCATGATTTGTATTATTTGCGTAATTTATCACTTTAAGGGTTTAGGGTGTTACACCTTCCACAATCCGGAAGAAGTCTAGTCCCCTTGTCACTTACAAGATATTTTTTCACTATAACCAATCTGATTAGAATAGCTCAAGCACACAAGCAAGAGATTTCCTATGCTCAAGCACACAAGCAAGAGACTTCAAACGAACAAAAATTACAAAGAATATTGTTTAGTTGAACACTTGATATACAATCAGAGGTGTTCACAAAATACAATACAGTTCTGACTCTGATCTTAAGAATTTCTAAGATATGAAAGTTTATAAGATATTCTAAGTTTTTGATGCGTAAAGATTTTGACGGAGTAATGACACTTGCAAAATATTGCAGAGTCTTGTTAATTCTTCAAGTCTTCAATCCTTTATATAGTGGTTGAAAAGATACGTTGAAGAGTGTCAACACATAAATAAAGTCGTTTGAGAAGCTTGGTCAATTAACATTGATTTGTTGCTTGATTTGATAAAGAATTATCTGTTCTATTTCCAAAGGAGATACAACTGTAGCTTCGTACAATGCACATGAGAATGTTGAAGATAGTGGAGGTAGTGGTCGTACACTTTATCCAGAGTCTAGGTCCTAGAGTCTGAGGTTTGGGTGATCTTCAGAGCTAGCTTCCATAGTCAAAGGTCTGGGTGATCTTTAGAGTCTGACTGCTTCCAGAGTCTGACTTCTTCAGATTTTGACTTGTAACTAGGCTTCTCTTAAAAATACTTTGCTCAAAATTTGTTCTTTTTAGAACCAATACTTGATTAAGACATTAATGTATAATTTTTGTATATGGTCCTGCATACTCGAACAAATTAATATTAGCATATTCAATTGACTTTTAGCACCTTGTCATCATCAAAATTTAAGAGGCATTTTTTAAACTTTTTTGTTCCAACATGGTGGTTTTGTGAATGGGACAATGTAATTCAAGAAGAAGGTTGTGTAACCAGCAGGATTCAGAAAACACATTAACTACCCCACGATATTCGGTTCGGCACTAGATCAAGATAAGGTGGGTTTCCGTTTGGATGACCAAGAGATCAAGTTATCACCAATAAATACACAATAGCCAGAAGTGGATCGTCTAGTATCAAGGCACCCACCCCAATCAACATATGCATGGGAAATTAAAGAAATAATGGATGAATGATAAAGATGCAAACCATATTGGCTTGTGCCCTGAATGTAGCGTAAGATACGTCGAATAGAATTCATGTGGTCTTCCATCGAATTATGCATAAATAGACATATTTGTTGTACTACATAGGAGATATCAGGACGAGTGAAAGTAAGATATTGAAGTGCTCCTACCAAATTACGATAGAGAGATGGATCCTCACGTGGATTGCTATTTATGGCACTCATTTTCGGGTTTGTATTAACTGGTGTTAGCCACAGCTTACAAAAGGACATTCTAGCACATGCAAGAATTTCTTTAGCATATTTCTTCTGCGACAGAAACAAATCTTGTTGGTAATGAGTGACTGCAATGCCCAAGAAGTAACTTAAGGGTCTCAAATGTTTCATAGTAAATTCAGAACTGGTTAGTGAAATGATAGATTGTCGAAAATCACCTGAGGAGGTGGCAAGAATAATATCATCAACATAAAGTAAAATGTATGCCATATGAGTGAATTTCTTGTATATGAAAAAAGAGTGATCACATTTTCTTTGAGAGAAGACAATAGATGACACGTAGTCGGCAAATCACTTATACCAAACTTGAGGAGCTTGTTTGATCTCATAGAGTGATTTGCGTAGAAGTTATACTTGATAAGGTTTTTCAGGATCTTTAAAGCCTAAAGGTTGGTGCATGTAGACTTTTTCTTTCAATTCACCATGAAGAAAATCATTCTTGATATCCAACTGATGAATTTGCCAATATCTGGATGTACCAATGCTGAGAACTGTGTGAATAGTAGCTGTTTTTACAATCGGGCTAAAAGTTTCTCCACGGTCAATGTCAACCTATTGACCTGGAGCATCACCTACAAGCCGGGATTTATGCATCTCAAAAGTACCGACAAATTTTTCTTTATGTCTAAAAATCCACATGGTCAGACTAACATTAACATTAGGTGGTCGGGGTACTAAGTCCCATGTCTCATTTTTAATTAGAGCATTATATTCATCATCCATGACCATTTTTCAATTTGGGTGAGATTAGTATGGTTTGATTGTGAAGGTGAGGGGGGTGAATGCGGTAATGTTGAATTTAAGGATGAGGTGATATCTGGTGAGGTTGGACAAGGAGAAATGGTTTGGTTTGGCTTATGAGCCGGTTGAGGATCAGGTGGGCCAGTTTGGGTTTGGTCCATTAGATGTTGTATAATGTAGGGTGATAAACTCGCAGACATGGCAAGGAAAGAAGGCGGGGAAATGGCGGTGGAGAGAAAGAAATTTGGTTTGGATCTATAAGTCTGATACCATATAGAAATGTAATCCTCTAATTATTGTTGATAAGTTTGCTGATTAATATACAATTTTTTCCGATTCCTATATGGAAACTAATAATGTCTAATTACATATTTGATAAGTCACGTGATAATACTAATGAATATTAAATCAAGCTGAATGATTATACATTTAAATGTGATTGATTCTATCAGGTCCTTGATTATAATCCTTTTATGGTCACATCTAACTGTAATTTCATTCTCGCAACTTCCATCCTGGAAATGTATGCAAAATGTTTGCCAAGAATGGTTAACTAGGAAGCTCTCAAAAGAGTTTTGAGCAAAGTTTGCAAGTTTAAATTTTTACATTTAGTTTCTTATCTTGTGCTCTTAGGGCACAAGTTAGCAAGACCCTTTTCTTTTGGTACCATATATGGTGGCAACAACCTCTTATCTGTTTGGGCATTGATTGACTGTTTTTTTGTTTGTAATTATTCAAGATACTTTGTAGACTCTTGTTCTGCTCTCCTTTGCACACCTTGTGCTAGAGAGTAGTTTTGTTTTTTCTTGTGGTAATATATCTCATTTTCTGTTGTTCAAAAAAATAATATATATATATATATATATATATATATATATATATATATAACACAAAAATC
>Ga0315913_1004156_pt1 | contig 17492 bp, 11 predicted proteins | sample MpolsnodulesMG_FD_207736 | JGI IMG/M metagenome (GOLD analysis project Ga0315913, IMG submission 207736) | Medicago polymorpha root nodule microbial communities from Los Angeles, California, United States - small nodules | ecosystem: Host-associated > Plants > Roots > Nodule | place: USA... | reverse complement strand
GATACCATTTCTATTTTCACCTTTCGCACCCCACCAAAAAGAGTTAAGCATTCTCTCTATCTCATCACCAATGGAAGTTGGTAAAAGAAAGACTCCCATACAATAAGATGGAATTGCTTGTGCCACCGATTTGATTAAAACCTCTTTACCAGCTTGAGACAACATTTTACTGCTCCAACAAGAGATTCTATTCCATATCTGATCCTTAATATAATTGAAAATAGATTTCTTACTCCTACCAATCATGGACGGTAGACCAAGATATCTTCCTGTACCCAAACATTCGGTTACCTGTAAAATATTTGACAGGGTATTCCTCAAAGTGGTTGAAACATTTTTACTAAAGAATATTTCTGATTTTTGCATATTGATCATCTGACTAGAAGCGTTAGCATAATCATCTAGAATTTTTTTCAAAACATTTGTTTCAACCTCATTAGCTCTAAAAAACAGAAAGCTATCATCTGCAAAAAACAGAAAGCTATCAATTATTTTAAATATAATTGATATATTTAAAATATCAATTATATGAAATTGATATTTCATCTGATCTTATATATAAGAAAATATTGAGTAAATTGATAAATTTAGTCTAAATTTTAAATTATATGCATCAACTTTTAGTGACAAAATTTTAGAATAAAAATGAATACTACCTCGTATTAAGAATTTAAGATACTTAGTTACATTTACAACTTCCGTTTCTCCCCGAGAATTGATAATCTTATCGGTTTGAAGAGTTCAACCTAAGCAAACAATCAAGACACACCCATTGAATGAATATTTGTTTTTCTTCATGTAATAACATCAACTTTTCATTTCATTCACCAAACTATATATAATTCAATCCAAATAAGCTTAAACAGTGATATAAAAATGTTTTTCAATATAAATAATCATTTTTTTTTACAATTTATATAAATAATCATGTTAGTGCTTTACTTTAACATGAAGAAAGTGGGGGTCCAAATCCTACTCTTGACTCTTGCATAACATTAGTATCTCTATCAAGATAACATAAGGAGACATGATTTCCACTTACATATAGTTCTGATTTTGAAACATGGCCTACCTTGTGAAATGTCATTTTATAATGGGTTCAACACTGTTTGACCATATGGAAAGATAGATAAGGGGGGATTAACCTTACCATCATACACATGATAGATAAGAAGGGGGGCCAATTAGTAAAAAGTGTAGGGTATATCAATTTCAAACGACAAAGGAATCCAAAAGAAGAAGAAAAACATGGACCATTAGTGATGCCTACATGACCAAATTCCGTAGCTGAATCTTTTTCAGAATGCGTTGTGTTTTCTTTTGTCATGTCATTTTTCCTTATATGTATTTATTTCTTTTTTATCACATGTCTTACTTATCTATGGAAAATGATTTTTCAGAAAAACTATATATACAAAGCAGCTTCTTATTTAAAGTATTATTAAATTCTAATTCTTAAGAAATTTGTAACAAACATATGAAAACTCTTTGAAGAGATTATTTAAAAAAATATATAAAAATTTGTAACAAATGAGTTGAGTATCGAAAGAACAATATCAAATTTAAAATAATTGGCCGATTAAAACAACTATTGAATATTTGGAGGAATATATCTATATATGTTCACTAAAAGTTGATGCATCTGATTTAAAATTAATTTCTCCAACATAGCATATGGATGTGGGTTAGGAAGACATTAGTTTGATGAAAAAGAAAGAACCTTAAATGGGTGCACAATAATTCAAGAATCATATGATGATCAACTCACAGCTTACAATTTAAGGTTTGATTAAATGCTAGGTTTTGGCATTGCTAGGCTATGCAGAGACACCAATGGCCCAACGGTAGGCAACACCATATTACTTGGTCTTATAACTTTTTTAATAGTGCTAACCTTACATACCCTAATATGAGAAATGAACTGAAAAATACTATTGATTATAGATAGGTGAGACATGACTGTCAATAATATGACCAAATTTGCTTCAAACAGCTAGTTATATTTTTTCGTGATTCAACCATATTAGTTTGATGATCGCTGATGTAGATATGTCATAAGGAACAATAATTGATACCATTTTTTTTTAATAAATAATTGATATATTTTGTTAAGATTAACTTGGGCCCTTTACATCACATTCAAATAAATAAAATAAACACTAAGTTTTATTTAAAATTCAAGTAAAAATATAAGTAGTCTTCTTCATATTCTCTTAGCATTCCATTCTTACTCTTCCACAAAACTAACTTAAAAACTGTTTTTCTTTTCACAATAAAAAAAAAAATAGGACCTTATATTTTTTATTCCACAAAAGTAACCTAAATTCATGATTGTGTAAACTTTAAAAATCTATTTAGATCATGTCTATAATCAATATGGGACTAGGAATACTCCTTCACTCATTACACCAAGGACTATTTGGTCTAATGCACAAATAAGAAATAATGTAGCCCAATCACATATCTATGATAAGCAGTTTGAGACTTAATCCATGAGTTACTAGATACAAGTTATAGCATATGATAGTTAATAAAGAATGAATAAAGAAACTGTGTACGCTAAATTAGGTTGATGAATGATAACCGCATCTGATGTATATTGTTGTTGGTTTGAGATCAAACACCAATATTTTAATACATATTTTGATTTTTATCAAAACTAAAATACGAATTTGAATTTTGTGAATGCTAAGATTTTAAACCTTCGTTCATTTTGTTAAGTTTTTCTTACCATGGTAATGATTCTCCCCAAGAGACTCATAACTAATCCAAAAAAATGTGTTTCTTTTTACAATAAAAAAAATGTTGATACCTCATAAATTTAACCATCATAAGATCTGTTTTAACCCATCAGATAGGTTTTGGGTCTGGTTGTTCTCTCGCGTCCATCTTTTGTGTTCTTGAAATCATAATAATAAACGTTATTTATTATTTTGATCCAAAACATTTCAATGAACTTTGATTTCGGTCCCTGATGGAAATTAGATTATGTCTATAACATTGCATATTTCTTTGATTTTGGTTCTCTATTTTTTTTTTTTATGGAGGTTCTCTAATTGTTTTGTCAGACCAAAATTATACGTAACTACTTTTTAATTAATTTTATTTGTATTCGTTCATATCTTAAACTCAATGCTCACCCATTTTTATCACTTCGATTCAATATTCATTCATCTTCAATCTAAAAATTCATAAATTTATAAACCAAACAATTTCATTAATTCTTTCAATTCTTCAACCACAAACTCACATCCTCGCCTACCCTTTCTCATCATCTGGTCGCATAGACAATTCAATCCCAATGTATGATGATGAAGATGTAGCTTCTCTTTATTGACATGTATATGATTTGACATTTATAAGATATAATTTTATAGTGCATCGACATTTTATGTGGTTTATAGTGAACCGATACTTTTTATAGCCCATAATTCATCCAACTCTTATATAAATATATGTGTTTGTTTCAAATACAAAACACGAAAGCTTTCATTTTCTTCTCACATTTCTATTTTGTTTTCGTAGATAGACGAAATGACAAAGCCATTATAAACTCACACACACAAGTGGAAGTACCGGGGTTCGAACCCGGGCATGACATCCGGCCTAACAATTTTGACATTTTACCAGTTGAGTTAGGACTTCTGGATTCTTCTCACATTTCTTACCATTTATGTAAAGTCATCTCATTTCAAGCATGACTCCTCACCAAAGTACTATGAAATTCAACTATTGACGTTGGCTCATATGAAGAGCAACCTTATAACCACTTCTTTCGCTTAGCTCGTTAGACTCAGACGAATTCATAGGTTGCATGTCGTGTTCCTTACATGATTCTTACGAATGAAAACAACAATGGTATTGTGCATCATTTCTAGTCGGTTTAAGGATGATGCCGATGTTCAATCCATGTTTTCGATTGTTGAGGATGAAGAAGGACCGATTTTATATATATCTTTCTTTAAACAGAGTTGTTGTAATTTTATTTCATTATGTTATGTTGTATGTACTATTTGTTTAACTTGAATGTTACGTAATCTTGGTTGTGTTTGATCTACATGTATGTTTGATAGAAAAATAATGTCTATTTTATATTATTCGTTGAAAAACTATTTTTAATTTTGATTGCACTATGAACCACCGATCAAGATGTTTTATTTATTTTTAAATTTCTTTCGGTTGAAACACGTTTTTTTCTCTTCATTTTTCTCACTTATGATCCTTGCTACTTTCATTTCGTTTTGATTGATGTGCACTAGTGTTTTGATGACTAAATTTGGCAAGTACACCAAGCAGTTTTCAAGTAATAAAGTAGCAAGTAAAATCTTCTCCATGAAGATTGTTGTTTCAACTAGGCAACTACCTAAACTTATTAAAACAATAAATAAAAATTAAATGAATGGGACATAACTTGCAAGTTTGATTTGATTTTGCAAAACAGTTGAGTTTAATGCAGAAAAGTAAATAATTTTTTATTGTAGAGTTTAACGGTGGTTAGAATTCTTCGAATCCCTTCGATTTCCTTGTTGGATTAAAGACAAGTAATTATCAATTATGAGACGAGAGTTCTATTTAAGTGATGAGTTTGTGGGATTTTAATGTTCTTCAAGTTGTCAAGTTGCTCCTGTTTATCACAATAAGGTTATATGCACGATACAAAATATAGGGTCGTCAATCTTACTAGGTTTGTATGCCTTCATAAGGTTGTTAAGGTGGATAGTTACTCTTTTAGAAATAATTAAAAGGGTCAATCTTACAGGGTTTGTATGCCTTCGCGAGGTTATAACATTATTAAGGTGGAATTTGTATATTGTCGTCTAAAAGATCTACCTATTTTTATGAATTTTAGAAGTATACCACATACCCTGAATGGTCCTTAGTAGATTGATTCGATAGGTCTAACCCTACTTTACTAAGGGGACATAATAAAGTTTATAATGCAACGTTCAAAAAAATTAACCAGAAATATGCTATGCATCCCCTATTTCTATCTTTAGTTAAAAGACTTTAGGTATGTAACACTCCCTAAAATTCGTAAAAGCATTAAGGTCTTTGCATATAAAAATTAAATAAATTTCAAATCATAATTGAATAAAAATCTTGAATTAAATTGATCAAACAAACATATAGAATTTCATCTTAGAATCTTATCCAATTAGGTTTAGTTACTCATGGTAACTAAAAATAAATTACAAAAGAAATAAAAGATACTCTAAGAACGAAGGTTGATGAGAGATCCCTCCTTTGATATTCCCAGCACATGCATTCCTCTCGAACTGCTTTCTTTTAAACAAGAATCTATGAACGAGGGCTCTTGTATTTACAAGCATATTTTTATATGAGTTTGGGTTGAAAAACTAGGCTTTTCCCAACCCCCGTATGGGAAAAACAATAAAATGTTGTTATTTCCTGCAACCGCACGTGCCTCGCGGCTGAGCTGATGCAGCTTGTGTGTGGTGCCTAAAAACACTACTTTGATCAACACAATTGTGACACTTTTTCCGATGCATTTTTGCCTTTTCTTTGTTTGAGTGCTTTCTTCCATCAAATTTGTCTTGGGACTTGAGATAGATTTTCTCAACTTGTAACGTCTTTAGGCCTCTAGAATCTTCATTCATTGTCCTCCCAATTCTGCATGTCTTGCTTTACCGAATTACATGATTTTTCAATGAAATTCATCAAAAACACCTAAGAATTGATATAATTACACGTCTCGATAAGAAAACATTACAAAATGTCCTTAAACCATACACAACTATTCTAAAACTCATCTTATTTGGTCAAATCTTGACTAAAACGCCTGAAAAATATGTTGAAAACAATGTAAGATGACCTCTCATCACAACGCTAAATTTAAACCATTGCTTGTCCTCAAGTAACAAAAAGAATTTGAATTATAAATTTACATAAATTTTATGACGGACATACATTTCTGAAGAGGTTGCTTAAATCATTATCCATTCCATTTTCAAGCTTGACTAACTTACAATTTTCATGCAAGCGGGGCAAACTTAGAAAAGATAGTTCAGACTTTCAACCACACGCCTTCCTTAAATACACATAGGATGTCTATTTTATTTTCAATATGTGTTCATGTTATTTCCGTTTATTATGTTCGATCTTTGTATGGTCATGTTATGTTAAAAAAATGTCAAGAGCACGTCAAAATTATATCTATTAGTGCCCAAAAACAAATCAATTTTTTTTTTCCGTGAGGATAAACATATCTCATTTTATTTTTTAGGGACGAAAACAAAAATTTGTTTTATTATATAGACGAAAAAACTCATTTAACCCTATTAAAATTTTAATTTCAAGGGATTGTTTAATACATTGAATTTTGTGGAATTTTTTAACGAACTCCAAACATGAAAAAGTCTTTTAAAAAACATGAAATTTTTTTAATTGTTATTTATTTTTAAAATTTAGACCGTCTCTATTAAAAAAACAAACAAAAGAAAAATGTATAAAGAATATTGTGAAAGAGACTATCTTATAATAATTTCTCTTCAATCATTTCTTAAAAAAATTTATAACATGATTTTAAGTCCTTTAAAATCTTATTATATAAATCATTCAAAATTCAAATTATAAATCTCGATAGTTTTTTTTTAGGAAAATCTTGATAGTCATTTAAAATCATAATCCAATACACAATTTATAAATGAAAATTAATATATTTAAAAGGACAAAAACATATTTTTGACCTTTTTTTTTGACAAGATTTTTGACCTTTTTTGAAATTAATTGTTTCATATATCAATAATTTATTTATTTATTTTAAGAAATAAAAAATGATGGTTCTTATTTGAGGACAATTTTAAACTTTTTTACATTGTGAGTAAAATGTCCATTAAACTCTAGTATGCAAACTAAGTTTAAAAGTTTACTCTAATTTTTCTTTTGTACGTTTTCAATGATGTTGAATACATAATTGTATTTGATGTTGTTTATCAATTTGTTTTTGGTCATTTAAAAAAAAATCGATTTTTTTTGGTGGTGACTGCGATCCGAATCCTGAACCTTGCATATATTATGCATTGTCCTTATCAACTAAGTTAAGTTCACGGGACGTTCTTTATCAATTTTGAATGAATAAATAACATTTTAATTTTGTAAAAAAAACATTTTTTTAGAGGGTAAATTTTTTTTATCCAATTTTTTATTTTATTTAAATTTTAACCACAAAAAAAATAATTTTCCAGTGTGATGTTGTTGGGTTGGGGCCATGTAGTTGAACTTGGTTCATCTTCTTCCCAATTCCCAATCCCAAATCCAAATCGCAGATCAAACCTCAAAATCCCACATTTCCATCAATCTTCAATCCCCTCTACAAATTCTCGATCTATGATCTCAATTACAGTAATCTGAAACAAATCTAAGAAGAAGATGTATATGGCATATGGATGGCCTCAGGTCATCCCTCTAGACCAAGGACTGTCTCCTTCTGAGCACAAGATTGTTTATTTCAAACTCATCAATCGTTTGTTGTTAATTGTTTCCCCTACTCACTTTGAACTTTGGAGCTCTTCCCAGGTACTTGGATTCGATCCGTTCAATTTTTTTGTTTAAAGTTTGGATTTTTAGGATAATTCTGATATGGGTTTGGGTTTATTTGACGTGGGTCATTGGAATTTTGTATCTATATTCAATTGTAGGAGTTTTTGTATAATTTTTTGAAAAAAATGAACTTGATTTATGTGTATTGGGTTTTTATGATTTTTGTGGAAAATGTTGAAGTGGGTTATATAAGGGTGGATTTGATGTAATGTGGATATAGTTTGGGCTTAACAGTGTATTTTGATTTTTGTGTCGGTTGATTCAGCATAGAGTGAGATTGGGGAAGTATAAGAGAGATTCAGATTCATTGAAGAGAGAAGGAGAAAACTTGCAGGCTGTGTGGAGTCCTGATGCTAAATTAATTGCTATTCTTGTAAGTGTCCTGCTGTGTGATTAACAATGCAGTTCAACTTTTTCGGCAATATCTTTAGGGAAATGCTAACAAGTGCCCTTAAGGCACTAGTTTAAAAGTTTAAAGTGGAAATTGTATCTTGGAAATTGTGCATTCAAGACATTGAAATAACAAAAAGTAACTTTTTATCGATAAAATTTATCAGTTATTTCTATTTTTGAATCCTTAGCAAGTGCCCTAAGCGTACTTGTTAGCATAACCCTTATAATATACTTGTGAGTTTTATGTTCGACTACCTGTTTTTTTGGTTTAAAAAGTGGAATACGAGGTTTTTAGATGTTTGCATATGAAATACTATCACTCATGTTTGCAAGATGCACACATTACGCCATTCAATTGACATTTAGATGTTTTTTTTCCGATTCAGATCAATATACCAAATTTTCGTTTTTAGTCCCTCTAAAAATTTTCTTCAAACAATGGTCCTCCAAATGTTTTCTATCATCAAATTCGGTCGTTGCTTTTAAAGACAGGACACATTGCACTGTATTGTGGGACTAAAACCGAAAGATGATATATTTATCGGAAACAATAACTTATGTTAAAATAAGTTTTTGGTCCCTATAAATATAGCATCTTTCATTTTTAGTTCCTCTGTTCAGTGTCACGTTTAACTTACTTTAACAACAAGGACCAAATTTGCTGATGGAAAACATTTGGGGGACCATTGTTTGAAGAGATTTTTTAGACTAAAAACGAAAAATGATATATTTATAGGGACCGAAAACTTATTCAAGCCAAACTTTTATTTCAATATTTTCTAGCTTCATCACAATATTAGTTTATTATGTTTATATCTTATTATTTCTAAGATATTCTACCTTCAATTTCGTTTCAGGCCTTTATTTTGTTCATGTTGCAATTAACTAGTTCCTTGAAGTTAATGTTGTATTTTAAGTATCTTGTATTATATTCCTAATTCACCTGTATGCTCTATTTGCAGACATCTTCTTTCTATCTTCACATTTTCAAGGTCCAATTTTTGGATAAAAAAATATACATTGGTGGGAAACAACCTTCTGCTTTGTGCCTAGCTACCATATCTCTTCTTCTTTCTGAGCAAGTTCCTTTTGCAGCAAAGGATTTGTCAGTGTAGGTTTCCTGCTAGTATTGATTTTATAACTTACTTTGTCTTTGTGAATAGTGCTTGTCTATGTGAATAGTGCAATTGAACAAAACTACTATTGGTATGGATTGTGGAATATGAGTTGGAATTTGAAGTCCTATATTGGAATAATATTTTGGATTTATAAGTATGGTATACACAAGATAGTATATTTTCCATTTGATGAAGGATTTATTGATTTTTTGGTTTCTGTCATCAATCAACCATCCTGGCTTTTATACGAAGACATATGAATGTTTTTATGTTATATATCTCCAACAAGTGTCCTCACGCAAGTGTCCTTCGAGCTCAAATGGAACTTTTTATTAGAGGAGTGAGGGTGGAAAGGATTGAACTCTCAGTCACTTGCTTATAGAGGCTTTCATAAAATGTTATGAATCAACTACCCAAAAACTTAAACTATCAAGTGAAAAAAAAATTATTTTATATCTCTAACAATTTTCATAAATTTTGTTTCCACAATGCTACTTATCTCCAAGATTTCTGATAAGTAGAATTGTAGAAAATTCGATGAGAAGTAGGTGTTTGGTATTTTATAAATCAAAAGTCGAAGAAAATAGAAATATTATATAACCTCCGAATATTATGTTCCTTAGAAAAGTCTGCATCCATTTGAGTTATGCGCCAAGATGCCAATGTTTTACAACGTGTTATTGGTATTTATCATAATACGTGACATTAATTATAGTGACAATTTAGTGTCTACATGTTTCTTTTAACTCACTGCTATTCTTTAAAGAGATATGATATATTTAATAAATCAAACAGTCATTCCCCAATACTTCCCGAGAAGTTTCAAATATTTCCTGTATATAATAGTCAAAAGTTGAAAGCATTTTCTATGTGATCTTGACACTACTCTTTACACAACTCTTTTGTCAGGAGCAATATTGTTTGTGATAACAAACATATGCTGCTTGGACTTTCTGATGGAACTTTGTACAGTATGTCTTGGAAGGGGGAGGTAATTTAAACATAGAACGCTCAACAATTTTGGACATTGCATCCTAGTTTAGCTTATTTTCTATGGTCAATTGATCACTGATTTACCGAAAATATTCTACTGAGTTTACATCTTTCTTTTTTGTTTCGATGTATAACAATATTACTACCATTTTATGATCTCCTACACAGTTCTATGGAGCTTTCCAATTTGATCCACATCCTCCTGCTAGCTTTGATGATTCTCAATTACCACATCCGCTAGAGAATGGTCTTTCTCCTAAAGGCTTCCCAAAGGTTTCTACACCCAATCACATTCTTCCCAGAAATTCTGAAATCAAGCATCTAGAACTTTGCCTTTCGTTGAGGTTGCTATTTGTCTTGTACTCTGATGGGCAACTTGTGTCATGTTCCATTAGTAAGAAAGGGTTAAAGCAAGTTGACTGTATTAAAGCAGAAAAGAGGTTGGCTTGTGGAGATGCTGTATGTGCTTCAGCAGCTCTTGAGCAGGAAATTCTTGCTGTTGGTACCAGAAGAGGAACAGTGGAGTTGTATGATTTGGCCGAATCAACATCGCTTATTCGCACAGTTTCTTTGTATGACTGGGGGTAAGTTTTATTGAATAATAAATATGCATCTAACTAATTAGTGCCGATTTGAAGAATTTTGTCATTTACTTCTCCAAGTTTCGATGCTCAAATTCTACAGCTGATTGTGTGTCAATACTCTGGCTTAATATTGTGTCACCGTTTCTTCAATCTCAATGGCGTCTCCTTTATACTTATTTGTTAGTTTTGGAAGTCTTTCATCGCAACTTAGCTACTCAAGAAAGAGCAGAACGTTCTAAGCTATTCCAGCATCATTCATCCTAATAAAATTACATTTCTCTTCTGTCTAGTGAATCCATGCAATTTCAGTGTCAGATGTAACTGTAGTCATAACTTTCTCCATCTTATCAGTATGTTGGGACTTTTGTTCAATGTTATGTAGATGGACTTTGGTTCTATGTCATGAAGTATGCTACTTTTTGCAGATTTTCGATGGATGACACTGGCCCTGTTAGTTGCATTGCATGGACACCTGATAATTCTGCTTTTGCTGTTGGGTGGAAATTAAGGGGGCTTACAGTTTGGTCTGTTTCTGGGTGTCGTTTGATGTCAACCATCCGTCAAATAGGTTTAAGTTCTGTATCTTCTCCAATTTCTAAGCCAAACCATGATTGTAAGTATGAGCCATTGATGGGTGGCACCTCACTGATGCAATGGGATGAACATGGATATAGACTTTATGCTATTGAGGAGAGATCTTCAGAGAGAATTATTTCATTCTCTTTTGGAAAATGCTGTCTTAGCAGAGGTGTTTCTGGTACTACATACACCCGACAGGTGATTTATGGTGAAGACAGGTTGCTCATCGTGCAGTCAGAAGAGATTGACGAGCTTAAAATGCTGCATCTTAAGCTTCCAGTTATGTGTTTGATTGCCAAACTTTTAACATGTAGTCTTAAATGAATGAACATCACTTCTAAAATTTTAAAATTTGCACAGGTTTCTTATATTTCCCAAAACTGGCCTGTTCAATATGTGGCAGCTAGTCAGGACGGAATGTACTTAGCGGTTGCTGGTCTTCATGGTTTGATATTGTATGATATACGAATGAAAAGATGGAGAGTCTTTGGAGATGTTACCCAGGAACAAAAGATTCAGTGTAAGGGCTTGCTATGGCTGGGAAAGATTGTCGTTGTCTGCAACTATATTGATTCTTCCAACACGTGAGATACTTTTACTTGCTTACGTATTTCATGTGGTTGGTTCTTGCAAATTATAGTGTTTGTCAAAAATATATTTTTTAGCCGATTGTTGTTTAACAGTGTACATGCCTGATTTAAAGGATGTTCAGTTTTTTTACCCACTTAATTCGCTTTTCAAAGTCTAGGTCTGATTGAACCTAAAACTATAATTTTTGCAACATTAACTGTACCATTCTGCAACATACAAAACATTTTATTCTACATTCAATGGTCTCTTACGTCTCCTTATTTATCTCAGGTATGAATTGCTCTTTTACCCAAGATATCACCTTGATCAAAGCTCATTGCTCTATCGAAAACCATTGTTTGCGAAACCAATTGTGATGGATGTGTACCAAGATTATATACTTGTTACGTATAGACCATTTGATGTCCATATATTCCATGTGAAATTATCTGGTGAATTAACTCCTTCAGGAAATCCTGATTTACAGGTAAATGCACACTCATAAAATTCATTTCCTCCTTTTTTGTTTTTGTCTTCAATGATACTACTATTCAACATGCTCTATTTTTTTGTTTTTCGATTTTTTTTCTATTAAAAATTGTTTGTTATACATTTTTAAGTGATAACATGACAAACAGCTTTCTGCAGTACGAGAACTTTCAATTATGACTGCCAAGAGCCATCCTGCTGCAATGCGATTCATTCCTGATCAACTCCCAAGAGAACTGATTTCAAAAAATTACATTTCATCTTCATCAGATTCATTAACAGCAGAACCAGCCAGGTAATGTCCTTTTGAACAGCATGTAATCTCTTTCTCCAGTTTATTTTACCACTTCTCTAATTGAAATGATCCAAGGTAAAATGTTACAATCTGTAAATTCAGAGTGCTGTATTCTTTGTATAGCATTACTTATGAAAATGATTTGTTCTAGGTGTTTGATATTGAGGTCAAATGGGGAGCTTTCGCTTCTTGATTTGGATGATGGACGGGAGAGAAATCTTACTGATTCAGTTGAGCTTTTTTGGGTCACTTGTGGCCAGTCTGAGGATAAAACAAATTTAATTGAGGAAGTTTCATGGTTAGATTATGGTCATCGGGGTATGCAGGTAATTAGCTGTTAAGATCTTTCTTACTACCTTATGTACATCCTTAAATTTTGTTAGGTTTAATGACTTTTGATTCACCCTTACTTTTCTGATAGTTTTTACATGGAAGTTCATTGTTGCAGGTTTGGTATCCATCTCCAGGTCCCAATTCTTTTAAGCAGGAGGATTTCTTGCAGGTATGGATATTTATTGGGATGTTGTAGGCTGCATTGAACATAACACGACTATTTTCTAGTTCATTGTTTTAAAATTTCTTTCCCTAACATTAAATTTTGTAATTCATTCCTTCAATACTTTTTGTTAATATGTCTATAGAATCACATGAAACTGTAGGTCCTTATACTGTTGATTGGCTTCATATTGCATCATCTTACTTTTATCTGCTAGGTATATAGAAATTGTAAAAAAGAAAGGTTATTTGAAGCAACATCAATAAATTTAGTCAATCCTTTATTCAGGAATCGGTTAATTTACTGATTTGTCCTTAATTGGTTTTTCAGTTGGATCCAGAACTGGAGTTTGACCGTGAAGTATACCCTCTGGGACTTCTTCCGAATGCCGGTGTAGTTGTTGGTGTTTCCCAGAGAATGTCATTTCCATCAAGTGCAGAATTCCCATGTTTTGAGCCATCTCCTCAAGCACAAACTATACTGCACTGTCTACTGCGCCATCTTCTTCAGGTATTTATTACATTGAGTAAAATTGAAGTGGTTAGAATTGCTTGGACTCTTAATCCATATTTTATTTCTGAGGAATTGTTGATTTCTTTTTTTGCTTTTGCATTTATTTCTTAAAAAGGATATCTTGTCAGTGTGATTTCTAATTATTTATGTGTCTGCCAGAGGGACAAAATTGAGGAAGCTTTAAGGCTGGCAGAACTATCAGCAGAAAAACCTCATTTTTCTCATTGTCTAGAGTGGCTTCTTTTTACAGTATTTGAAGCAGATATATCCAGGTACTTAATTTGTAAGCATTAATAGTTTCAGACTTTTGAGTTAAATATGTGAGTTTCAACCCATGCTTACATGTCACTACAGGCAGCATTTCTGCCAAATACTATAAGGAGAATCTTTAGTTCTTACTGTATAATTTAACAAACTCTTGGCACATGATAGGTGTTGGTAGGCTGCTCTTAAAGATGGACAGTTATAAAATGAACTCGTCATTATGGGAAACTAGGTTCCCTTCTAACTTGATATGACTTAAAATGGGGGCATTTTGGGAAAATATTAGGAGAAATTCTTCATAAAAATGTGTAGTTTAAGGTGCAGAGAGGCCGGCCTTAGGTGGTGACATAAGGCCAACTATTTGGACAAAAGGGTTGTGAATTTCAGAAAAAAGTTTGAAGAATAAAGAGAAGACAAAGCAGTTGGTTTACACAGAATAGTTTATGGGATTGTTAGAGGGGATTCGTCAAATAAATGAATAGGGAGAGGAGTAGGGGGATTCTGGAACACGGTATTACTTTGGTGCTAAGGCAATTTGGTAGTTGGCTATAGTTTCTTGCGATTTTCCTTTGATTGAGCATGAGTGTAAAAATTTCTTGATACAAAACATAGCTGCCAATTGGTTTTTGTCTTGATTGATTATTTTCATGCCAACTATTCCAGGCCAAATGTAAACAAGAACCAGGTTTCAGTTCTTAAATATGCAAAAACTCTTTTGGAGAAGACCTGTGATCTTATCCGAAATTTTCCAGAGTACCTAGATGTTGTTGTCAGTGTCGCAAGAAAAACAGATGGTCGTCATTGGGCAGATTTGTTCTCTGCTGCTGGAAGATCAACAGAGTATGTCTTACAAACATCTATGCTCTTCATTTTGATTTCATCGTTGATTAATATTGGATATGTATTACAATCTTTCGAATTATGGTCCCTTAGAAAAATCTTTGATGGGCAAACTTGCCAATACCATTTGGCATTGTGCTAGATGCCAATTTTGTATGGCTTGCAAGAATATCACAATAATGTTGAAACATTTCAGTTAATAAATTTCTACCTGTGTGCAACTAAATGCTTCATATTTTTTCATGATTCTGGATGTAGGTAGCTTAAATGGACAAATCAAAATGAACGAGACATATTTTCTTGTGTGAAACAGGACAAAAAGAAAAATTTGTTATGTATAATAATTGAGAAATTTTAATTTTTGATTTTTTTTTCATTGTTCTGCTTTGAGACTTAGCTTAGAGAAACAAAGAAAAGAATCATACAAAGAAAAAAAGTTTCACCTTTTTTTGTGAATTATCAAACTTATGTAGGCAACACTCGTTGCTACAAAGTCATCTGAATTTTGTTGCCTTTCTGGCTTGTTAACACTTGATACAAATTATAATGTTTTTTTCCATTGCTGTCTTTTAATGTGCGAATGATTCATTGTTGGCTTCTATATAGATTGTTTGAGGAATGTTTTCAACGTAGATGGTACCGCACTGCAGCTTGCTATATACTTGTAAGAGTCACCTACCTTTCTCGATAGATTTTTCTTTATCTGTCAAAAGTAGAAATATTATCATTTTGAATGCCAAATAGTGGTGAGAATCTAAATATAGATATACTCACATGATCAATTTCATTTCATCTCCAATGTAACAGGTAATTGCCAAACTTGAGGGTCCCGCAGTGAGTCAGTACTGTGCTTTACGGTTATTACAGGTTTGTACTTCGCTGCTTTAATCATTTTATTTTATTTCCTTATTTTAAGCTTAAGTCACATCAATGATGTGAATTATTAAACTTTTGTAGGCAACACTCGTTGATTCTTTATATGAGCTTGCTGGGGAGCTGGTAATTTCTTGAAACACTATCAGATTATTCACTTTAGCTGGTCTATTAATATATCATACAAGAGATTATGACCTCTTGCATAAATATTTTGTTTTGGGTCCTCAGGTGAGGTTCTTACTAAGATCTGGTAGGGAGTATGACCAAGCATCATCAGCCGATTCAGATAAACTGTCTCCTCGATTTTTAGGCTATTTTCTTTTTCGTTCTGCTGAGCGAAAGCAAGCATTGGATAAAAGGTTCGTGTACAATTTAGTGAATTTTTTCTCTTTTCCTACCATCGAATTTACCAATCATTATAACAAATATTTTTCTTTGTAGCAGCACCTCATTCAAGGAACAAAGTGCTCATGTCACCTCAGTTAAGAATATTTTAGAAAACCATGCTAGTTACTTGATGGCTGGGAAAGAGCTCTCCAAGCTTGTAGCATTTGTAAAAGGCACTCAGTTTGATTTAGTGGTAAGAAAATCTTGCTGATTGACTTGTTCTAATCCCCTTAAAATAATTTCCTTCATTTTAAAGTGTGTAAATCGTTCAATGATAACCAATCACAGGAATATCTACAACGTGAAAGGTATGGAAGTGCTCGGCTGGAGAATTTCGCTTCCGGGCTTGAGCTAATAAGCCAAAAGGTTTGAGATTTTAACATTTTGAAATCAAAACTTATTTTCTGATTGTTCCCTGTGCTTCATTTCATTGGTCTTAAATTTCATTGGCCCAATAATATATTGCTTTCCCTGTACTTCCTTAATATTTTATTTACCGAAGTCTTAATTCTATGCTCTGTGGTTATACTAAGTGGTGGTACACATTTGGTTGTTTAGGTATGGGTTTATTAGTTAATAACTATGCCACTTGTAAAAGTATAACCTAATAAATGGGATCAAACTTTTGCTCGAAATGCTCTCATATGATATATGAGGATACTTTATCCTCCTGATATTCCTTTTTATATTTTTTTCAAAATATCCCCTTTTGTAAGAAAAAAATCTCATCAAAATCGAAATATACTACAAATTATCATTAAGATCTTAGATGCAAGAACACTGATTATTTACTGCTGTAGCCAACATTTTACTATAGGTATGTGTGTGTAAATTTTTTCCTTGGATCTATTTCTTAGCTCTGTTAATGAACACTGTTTTGTGTTATCAGCTTCAAATGGAAACGTTACAGAGTCGATTGGATGCGGACTTTCTCCTGGCTCATATGTGCTCTGTCAAATTTAAGGAATGGATAGTTGTCCTGGCTACTCTCTTGAGACGTTCTGAGGTATGTTTATGTTCATTGTGTACTTAGACATTGAGACTGAGATATGAAATTATGGTGACAGGATAGTATCAACAGTAGTGTTTTAAGATTTTAGAAAAAATGGAAAGGAGAAAATGAGATTACAGAAGCTTCTCAATTAAAATAAATTTATGGTTCTTCACTTACGAAAATAAGTCTTTATAATTTATAAACTTATGTGTTTATGGAGAAGTTAAAAAGAGTTTCTAATAAAATTGAAATACAAAAGCTAATTTAATTTATGCAAGAAGCTATTGTTTGAAAAATTCATTGCTACTGCAAGATTGTTTTAGTATTTCTTTTTTCAGACGTGTGATGAGAAGTTAATCACAACGAACTTCGAGATTTCCCTGCAACTAGGTTGTGCTTACTGTTTAGACTTTCTTGCTGGAAATATGTCACAATATCCCAAAAAACTTTTTCTCTCCTTCTTTTCCTATTGAAGAGATGACCAAATGCGTCAAAGGGATATACTTTTACATATATTCATCACTTATGGATCTTTTGCTAT